>Ga0209489_109429_pt1 | contig 12138 bp, 3 predicted proteins | sample SiratrowhiteBW_FD_187527 | JGI IMG/M metagenome (GOLD analysis project Ga0209489, IMG submission 187527) | Root nodule microbial communities of legume samples collected from California, USA - Siratro white BW (SPAdes) (version 2) | ecosystem: Host-associated > Plants > Roots > Nodule | place: USA... | reverse complement strand
AAACAAATTATTTTAAAATAAAGCACAAGAAAACAATATTTTTATTTATTTCTCACATTTACAAATTTCTTTTCAATAAAAGTTAGATACGGGACGACGCATACGGTCATGAATATCTAAATTCTATTCTATATATTTTTTACTTTAAAGATTTCATATTTTTATGATATATTTTTTTACTTTAAAGGTTTACTTGGTTCAACTTGGTGGCACGCGTACTCGGTTCGGCTTGGCGAAAGTCGTACTTAGTTCGGCATGGTGACAGGTGCACTCGATTTGGCTTGGTGACAAACACTCGACTCAACGTGGTGATAGGTGCACAGTTTGGAGGCACTCGGTTCGGCTTGCTGAAAGGAACACTTGGTTCGGCTTAGTGAAAGGGTACTCCGTTCGACTTGGTGAAAGGTGCACTCGGTTCGGCTAGGTGACAGACACTTGCTTCAGCTTGGTGAAAGGAGCACTCTATTCAGCTTGGTGAAAGGCTATTTAGTTTGACTTGGTGAAAGGTGCACCGGTTCGGCTTGGATAAAGGTGCACTCGGTTCGGCTTGGTGACAGGCACTCGGTTCGGCTTGGTGACAGGCGCACTTGATTCAGCTTAGTGACAGGCACTCGGTTCGACTTGGTGATAGGTGCAGTTGGTTCGGCTTGGTGAAAGGCGTACTCGGTTCGGCTTGGTGACAGGCGCACTCGGTTCGACTTGGTGAGAGGCACTCGGATTAGCTTGGTGAATGGATAACTCGGTTTGGCTTGGTGAAAGGCGCACCGGTTTGGCTAGGTGAAAGGTGCACTCGGTTTGGCTTGGTGACAAGTGCACTCGGTTCGGTTTGGTGAAAGGGTACTCTGTTTAACTTGGTGCAAGGCGCACTCTATTCGGCTTGGTGAAAGGCGCACCAGTTTGACTTGGCGAAAGGTGGACTCGATTTGGCTTGGTTACATGCACTCGGTTCGGCTTGGTGATGAGGCACTCGGTTCTTCCACTTGATTGATCTGCTCATCTTTTTTCAGTTTTCCCTTCAATGTTTCTGATGGAATTGTTTTTCTACTTTTGGGTGTGAGGAAATCAAAATGTTGTGTGGTGGTAAATGAGGATTGGATGAAAATGTAAATGCATAATGATTTCGTAAACCAAAGTGAAATATCAAAACAAAACAAGATATGTGAATCGTGAAGATTCATATGTGAAATTCGTACATGTTGTGATACTTAGCTTTTCTTCATTGCTTCGTAATATCTTATCTCTTTTTCTTTTGATTGTTGTATTATTCCTTTCCTGCTTCCAACTCAGTGATTTTTTTTTATGCAGAAACTGAAAAGTAAGGATGAGAGTATATGTGTGCAACCTGTGTGTGAGCAGAGCAAAACATGATCGTAATGAATCAAATCTCCCTTATTAAGCTCTTCATTTAGCCTTTCTTTTCCTTCAACAATTTTTTAATAAATTTTAAAACTAAAAGTCTTCGTGTTAAAGTGCATTTGCTAAAAAAACGAATTTTCAATCAATTTTTTCAAAAAACTGAAACATTACAGTGAATTTGTCACAAAGGAATTTTCAATCAATTTTCCAAAAAAAGGGAAACGTTTTAGTGCATTTTAAGTTGGAAGGTTGTACGAATTAATGAGGAGGTGTAGGAATACCAAACGACAGGGTGTGAAGAGGTGATATAAATTGACCCAAGAATGGATAATGCGGTATGTAAATGATAAAAAAAAATGTAATGAGCCAAATTTGGCCAAGCGAAAGAGGGAGTATGGAGAACGAGAGAAGTGGGTGCAAACAACAAATCATATTTTTAGAATTATTTTGGCAGTCTTTTTAGAAAGGACCATTTTTTCTTTTCTTTTTCTCCTTCTTTTCTATTTTTCCATTAAAACTTTTTTTAATTCATAAAAATTAAATGGGATGAAACTTTTTGTTTTTAATTTTAATTTCTAAAAATAAAATGAAAATGATAAAGTAGATGAAAACATATATATATTTTTTAATTTTTTCTAATATGATAAAAGGGATAAAAACCTAAATTATATGTTTTATTTTTAAAATAAGAAGAGAAAGATAATAAAATAAAAGATTATATCTATATTGAAAATAAGAGAAAATAATAAAAAACAATAAAATCCAAACTTAAACTAAAATGACTGATTTTTTTTATTTTTTTATTTTTTGAAAATTGATTAGAAACATTTTTTTCACCGTATAAAATTGGGTGTTGACAATCACTCACACCTCGAAAATTTGATGGTGTTCGTGTTTCTAACCAATATCAACAATAAATTTATGCACCCATCAAAAGCTTCACAAAAGAACATTATTTATGTTCTATTAGCCAACAAGAAGAGAATGGTCAAATTCGATATACGTCAACAAATAATTATGCTCTCTAGTAAGCATCAGTTTGATATGTTGATCATTACACAGACGATCTTTACGTGTTAGCTAGGAGTGACAGTTTGCTAAAGAATACTTGGTTATTAGTTAGTAGTAACTAGTGTTCAAAGTATACTTATTTAGTTGTTTCTTGGATCTTTAGATGTTTTTAATAGAAGATGATGATTGGGCTTTGCCCTTTTGTAGATAAAGGTTATTATAACAATTTCATATATTATACAAAGAAATTATAGAGCACACTTAAATATATTTTTTCCTATCATGTTTTAATATTGAGTTTAAAATTATTGAGCAAAAGATGTCCATTGACACTTTCAAAATAAAATTGTAAAATGCAAAAGATGTCAAGTAAGAGATTTTTCCTATTTTGCTTCACATGGAAAAAGATCTTACCATGAATACTTTGATAACCTTATCGAAAGCTAGAAAGAAAATGCATGCCATGACTACTTACAAAATAACACTAGTGGAAAAATCACCTTTTACACCGGTTCTAGATGGCATACAACACCGGTTTTGGAACCGTTGTAGATGACACCGTTGTAGAAGGTCTAGACATATTACAACGGTTGCCTAACCACTATAGTATATAGGAGATACCACCTCGATTCTTGACAAATCCCGGTAATAAACCCACCTAATTGGCTAACTAAGGAAACTTAATTGCCTAACTGAGAGAGATATTACAGCGATTGGATAGGGCAACCAATATCTGGATACTACATCAATCCACCCATTTCTTACCTTGATATTAAATAATCATCATACTTTGACAAATGTGAAAAACTTGAACAATTGGGATACAATTCTGTTACTGTATCATTTTTCAATGAATTTGTAAGAACAACTAGCTCTAAAAGGGTGATTGAATGGAGCCTGAACTCAATTTGCTGTAAACAAAAACCACCAAGAAAGAGTGCCCAAGGCAAGAATATATAAGCATAGATGAAACAATTTTATACTGGTTCACCCTAATCTCTTCGGTTACATCTATTTCTCCCTTGAACAAATAGTTCAAGAGGGTCCATTATTCAGTAAGGATTTACTTCACAAAGGTGAAGAATTACGCAATTTCCTCACAGTCCAAAACTTCTGATTCTCTCAAGCAGATTTACAATAGACACTCTGTATATACTCTATTTCTTCAATGTATTGTGTGATGTATTTTTCTTTGTTTTTTTCGTGTTCTTTAACTTGAAATTGTTCCTCTATATGTAGCTTTGTAGAAACTAGCGGTTGGATGCTTGAAAAGTAAATCTTAATCATCTAAGGTTGAAATTAGCCTTTAGAAGAACAACTTTTATTCTTGATTCTCCAGTAAAATCTTAACCATCTAATGTTAAAACTAGTTGTTGGAAACAACTTCTATTCTTGATTCTGCATTCAAATAAAACCAATTTAAACAGCATAAGATATTTTTGATTTGAAACAATTAATCACGTTGAAATATTCCACAATAATTTGAATCATTTCGATTATGAACAAATCTGAACGTTAAAGCACTTTGATATTTCTATGAAAGGCACTTTAATTTGTTTTTCATATTTAGAAACAAATCAAATGAAAACATTGTGTAGCAAAATCACTTAATTGTTTCTGTATTTAGCTATAGCAACATAACATCCCAATCTCAATTTCAAAAAGTTTCTACAAATACATATAGGTAAATAAAATATGCTAAATCAAATTAATTTTATTGTAAGCAAAACTTGATAAAACCATGGAGCAAGGTGCAGAGAATAATTTGATGTCAAAATAAAACTGAAAGCAGATTTCAAAACAAATTTAAAACATTTACTATTTTTATATTTATTTATTTTTAACTTTCCTCTTCTTTTAATTTTAAACAAAATTAATATAATAAAGTAATAGTAGATAAACACTTATCTAGGTGGTTTGCAGTTCATACTCATCTGTACATACTCATCATGCTTAGAGATCGATAAATATTACTGTAACAAAAATGTGAGATCATCAAATGTAAACACATATTTGGAGTATTGTTATAATCAAAACTTTATTAGATGATTAGACTATCTAAAGGGACTTTGGACCTTCTAATGATTCAACAATCTCTCCCTTTTAATGATGACAAAACTAAAAGCCTTAAGAACAAATAATTACAAAAATATTGAGAGATGAAACAATGGAAAAATTTATTTGATGAAAAACATGCAAATGCACAACTGTATAAAAATAAAATTATAAAACAAATCCAAGACTTTTCAAATTATTTTGTCAAGTAGTTTTGATCATTTTTCTTAATTATTTGCCATATTTTCTCTTTCTCCCCCTTTATGTCATCGCAGAAAGGAGTTGATTTAAGAAATCACCATTACTGTGGGGAGGTGCTGATAAAGATAATAACTGGTCATGTGTTTCGGATAGAGAATTTTGGATAATAGGGATGACTTTATACTATAGTTCACTAACCTTGATTTTTAAGACATAAATCCTATTGTTCTTGTGCACACTCATCTTTAACAATTGCTTGAACTATCTCACTCAAATTCGATATGTTTAAATCATTAACATGTGGGGGAGCAATATTCTTTGAGATTTTGGGAAGTCCATCTAATATAAATTTCTGGTTTGAATAACACAATAATTTGGGTGAGAAAAGCAAACCAATTGAAGCTTTTTAGGTGTGTAAATCTGGTAAAGGAGAATTGCAACTCAGAGTCTTAAAATTAGAAAATGCATAACATGAATTAATTAAGAAAACAAAACAAAAATTCACCATACTTTGAAAAATAATATTTATATATGTATAACAATATTGTAAATTAATATATCTTGCTTATACTTGAATCTTGCCTAAATGATTTTTGAAAATGGAAAAAAATATGATTTTAAAAACTTGAATCGTGCATTAAAAGTAACACATATAGATACAGATAAAATTAAATGAAAATATTTAATGCAATGAGTTTAAGCTAATTGATATTTTCCATCATTCAATTAAGATCATACCCAAAAGTTCTCTTAAATATTTAAAATTTTCTTCAACAAGAGTTTTATGAAAATATTTGCTAATTATTCGTCAGAGACAAATTGCAAAGAAATAGTACCCATTTGAACATTATCTCTTATAACATGATATTTAATTTCAATGTGAAAAAACACACACTTGTTTTATAAATAAAATAAACAAATTTGAAGAAACCAAGTCAGTGAAAATGAGAAACCATAGATTGTATAGATTCATGATCTTCTATAGCAAAAATTTCATATTGATGTTTAAGCATAGTCAATCTATTTCTTTTTACCTCTTTCAAACCTTCATATGTGAGAGCAAGAATATCCCAGATCTCCTTAGCACTGACCATGACATGCATCTTTGACATTTCATCCTAGGATAAAGCACACATTATAAGGTGTGTTGCTTTAGAATTATTTTAACAGATGCACTTTTCCTCCTTAGTCACAAATTCAGAAGGAAGCAGTTCTCATGATTTATCAATTAATGTAGTTATTCCATTTTTAATAATATTAATTAACTCCATACCATTTATATTGGATGAAGCCAATCATCCTCATCTTCCAAAGCTCATAATTTTGACCCTTGAACAAGGGTGCTTAACTCACGTGTAGTGTATCTCCTTCCATTGAGTTCTTGTAGGATCGTGCCTCAAGTCCTATGAAGAACTAACCCTTGAGGTTAGCTCTAATACCAATTGTAGGAACAACTGGCTCTAGAAGGGGGGTTGGATGGAGTCTGAACTCAATTTGTTGTAAACAAAAATCACCAAGCAAGATTGTCCAAGGCAAGAATATATAAGCACAAATGAAATAATTTTATACTAGTTCATCCTAATCTCTTGGGCTATGTCCAATTCTCCCTTGAACAAACCGTTCAAGAGGTTCCACTATTCAGTAAACAATTAGAACAAGTACACAAACATCTCTAGGTTATAACGAGTACACAAACCTCTTCAGGTTATCCGAGGACACAAATCTCTCTAGGTTATAACAAGTACACAAACCTCTCCAAGTTATACCAATACCAATCTCCAGGTGAAGAGTTACACAATTTTCTCATCCTAAACACTCTAGATGCTCTTAATAGCAGATTTACAAGAGACACTCAATATATACTCTATTTCTTCATTGTATTGTGTGATGTATTTTTTCTATTTTTTTTCTTGTTCTTGAACTTGAAATTGTTCCTCTGTATGTAGCTTTGTAGAAACTAGCCATTGGATGCTTGAAAGGTAAATCTTAACCATCTAAATTTGAAACTAGTCGTTGGAAGAACAACTTCTACTCTTGATTCATCATTAAAATCTTAACCATCTAATGTTGAAACTAGTTGTTGGAAGAACAACTTCTATTCTTGATTATGGATTAAAATTTTAACCATCTAATGTTGAAACTAGCCGTTGGAAGAACAACTTCTATTCTTGATTCTGCATTCAAACTGACTTTATCTGCATATAGAAAAATTTAAATAACACAAGATATCTTTGATTTGAAACAATTAATCATGTTTAAATATTCCATAATAATTTGAATAATTTCCATTATGAACAAATCTAAACGTTAAAGCACTTTGATATTTCTATGAAAGGCACTTTATTTTGTTTTTCATATTTAGAAACAAATCAAATGAAAATTGTATGTAGCAAAATCATTTTGAATTGTTTTTGTATTTAGTTATAACAACATAACTATCCAATCTCAATTTTAAAAAGTTTCCGCAAATACATATAGGTAAATAAAATACGCTAGATTAAATTAATTTTATTGTAAGAAAAACTTGATAAAAGCATGAACCAAGGTGTAGAGAATGATTTCATCTCAAAATAAAATTGAAAATACATTTCAAAATATATTTAAAACATTTACCATTTTTATATTTATTTATTTTAAACTTTCCTCTTCTTTTAATTTTAAATAAAATTAATATAATAAAATAATAGTAGATAAATACTTATTTGGGTGGTGTGTAGTTCATTTGTACATATTCATAATGCTTAGAGATCTGTAAATATTACTGTAACAAAAATGTAAGATCATCAAATACAAGAACATACTTGGAGTATTGTTATCATCAAAACTTTATTAAATGATTAGACCATGTAAAGGGACTTCAATCCATGACTACATATAGGAAACATATATATATATATATATATATATATATATATATATATATATATATATATACATATATATATATATATATATATATATATATATATATATACATATATATATACACATATATATATATATATATATATATATACATATATATATATACATATATATATATATGTATATATATGTATATGTGTATGTGTATGTGTATGTGTATGTGTATGTGTATTTGTATATGTATACACATACACATATACACATACACATACACATATACATATAGATATACATCTATATATAATACAATTGCAAGTAGCACAAGCGGCAACGTTTGACACGTGTCGCAACCACAATTTTTATGTAAAAAACAAATCAAAACAAATCTTTACTTAAAAAAGAAAACAACACACGTGTCGCTCAATGGAGCACAAATCGTGGCCTTTCCTTCTTGCGACACTTGGACCACACAACGAGAGACACATTGTCTTGCGCTCCCTCATTCTCTCTCATTCACATTTTCAAAATTCAAATTTCAAAAATCCTAAAACTATTATTCATATATTCTTCCGCCTTTCTCATTTTTTCTACACCTGCAGCACCTCCCTCATTCTCTCTCACACCGTGACTACATCATTCTCTCTCTCTCTCTCACATTTTCAAAATTCAAATTCACAATCCTAATTTCAGAAATTTTAGAAACCCTAATTCCACAACACTTCGCTCTTTCATTCTCATTACCACATCTGCTCTCCCATTCTCACTGCCATATCCAGTCTCCAATTGTCACTGTCATTGCATTCTGCTATCTCTTTCTCATTCTGCTCCATGCCAGATTCAAACTCCCTTCTTCTTGAAAAAAGGTTAAACCTTTCTACTCTTTCTCTTCTTTCTCTCTTTTATCATTTCTATTTATTTTTTCAGTTTTGATATAAATTTTGGCTTGATGTCTCTCTGTCGGTGGAGAACGAACGAAAATTCTTGATATCACTCATGGTGGTTGGCGACCGAGGTGATGCTGGAAATCTATGTCGCAGCAATCGAGGCCAGAGATGGTTGATTAAGAAAGAATGGTGACTTATAACGACGACTACGACAACGGAAGAGGGTCGAAGTTGATGGAAATTCGTCGGAGATTCACTTTACAGCAAAAGGTTTGACCCTTTCTCTACTTTTCTTTTCCTTTCTTCATTTTCACTTCTTTTATATTTCCATTTTGACTTCCATTCCCCTCTAATAGGTTTTTTGTTTTGGTTTAGCTCACCAATGAAGTTTAATCACCTCGCTGCCATAACACTCCGCTCTCTCATTGTCATTTTGCTCCATGCCAGATTCAAACTCCGTTCTTCAAAAAAGGTTAAACCTTTCTACTCTTTCTCTTATTTCTCTCTTTTTTCTTTTTTTTTTTTTTTTTTTTTCAGTTTCGATCTAAATTTTGGGTTGATGTCTCTCTGTGGTGGAGAACAAACGGAACTTCTTAATATCACTCATGGTGGTTGACGACTGAGGTGATGCTAGAAATCTATGGCGCATCAACCGAGTTCAGCGACGGTTGATTAAGAAAGAATGGTGGCTCACAGCGGCGAATGCGATGACGAAGAAGGGTGGAGGTTGATGGAAACACGTTGAAGGTTCACTTTACAACAAAAGGTTTGACCTCTTCTCTAATTTTCTTCTCTTTTCGTCATTTTTACTTCTTTTATATTTCTATTCTGACTTCCATTCTCCTCTAAGAAACTTTTTCTTTTGGCTTTTTGTAGCTCACCAACGGAGTTCAATCAAGTCGCTAAGGAGGTTCCCTCTTAAAAATATAATTTTTCATTTCTTTTCTTCTTTCTTTATTTTATCTCAGTTTCTGATATGTTTTGTTTGCAACTCTAATCTGGAGTTTTTTTTTTTTTATGTTCACAGGTCTTGTGGAGAAGGCATAATGCCTCGCAAGCGGAGCTTTAATGGAGTTCACAGCGGAGCTAAACAACATCCAACATACATTGAAGGTAGCAATCTTTCATAGTCTCTCTTTTTTGTTCAATGTGCTCATTATAAATGATTTTGGTTTTTTTGAAATATTACTGCATTTTTTAAAACTAAAAATCAATTCAGTTATTTCGATAAATGACTTTGGTTTTTCATGAAACTGGAATATGATAGTGTTTATTCGTCTAATTTGGTTTGATCAGAAATGGATTTTTCAAAATGATATTTATAGATGAATTTTTATAGATATTGTGGTTGTGGATTCCAGAAGATTTCATATCATTTTCTTTTTTTTTTTAAATTAGACCGCGCTTCGCTGAGTCCACAGTCATTATGACTACTTTATTAATTTTGTTGTTTTACTCATCGAGATAATATTTTGGTATAGGATTTGTATTCAGACTTTGCATGATATCTTCAGAAAGAAAGATTCAAATATATTGTTCTTCATTGTGTATTGAGGAAAGTGAAGTGCAAAGTCCTCAAAAGAAACGAATCCAAAATGTCAACCAAGATTGGTTGTGGATGGAAAGAGTTTTGCAGTTTGCACCGTCTGGAGAAAGGCGACTACATTGTTTTTGAGGAAGAGCGAGACAACTTCAACAAGGACATTAAAGTTATTCCACATAATGTAATTTTTTTTAACAAGGACAAATTGTCTTTAAAAATAAAAAATAAGTAATTACCTGATATCCTACATATAAAATAACAAGTGGGATTTTTTCTTCTTCTAAATATAAGAATCTAACAGCCAATTTTAAATGTTTTAATTATTAATTTTTTAGTATCATTAAATTTTGAGAAGAATATTGATGAAACATTCGTGTAGATATGATTTGTTGGGTCGTTAATATGATAAGTAATTTTCATGAATTGAAAAATTCATTCATTGAATAAAGTGGTGCTATTAAATACAACTACCACTTAAAATATGTAATGTTATCTCTAAAGTAAAATAAAATTTACTTTTTCTTTTCAAATCATTAATTAAAAATAACTAATATTGTTAACTATAATAGTTTATATAATTTGAGATTTTTTTCTTCAAATTCTACATTTAAAATTGTTAATAAATTTTGTTCACAATTCTCACCTTAGATTTTCTTGTCACAATTCATAAAACGTATGCCTAAGGCTTCCACAATGGACAGAGAAAGTGAAGGACAAGGAAGAACCTCTAAAGTAGCTTATGTGAAAGTAGCTTTTTGCATTCAATAAAGGTCCAATTTATTTAAAATGTTTTTCTTTTGGGATAGCTATGGGTTGTTGTTTTTAATGTTCAATGCTTTCTTTTCGGTTTGAGGGGTTTAAGATTTTGGCACAATGTTTATAATCTCATATTCGCATGTGATTGCATCTCCTTCTCTTTTTAATATTGAATGCTTCTAGGTATATGCATCATATAATTTTTAGATCAAGCACACCAGCAAAGCAACAGAATCATAGACATGCAAAGAAAACAAACACAACAAAGACTCGTTGAAGACTAGCTTTAGCAAAATTTAATTCTTCTCTTTTCTTTTATTCTCCTGTAATTTGAGTTTCCAAGCACTACATTGCTGGAATTCTCTTTCAACTTTTTTTTGTATTTTTGTATTTTTCATGTACTGTGTTATTCTGTATATTTTTCCTCTACAACTGTCACTGTCTATTCTTTATTATTAACACGTTTTAAATCACTTTTAATTGAATTTTAATCCCATTAAATTCTAATGACCTCCAAGGCACTTATGCTTGGAAATGTAATATAGATTATCAAATTCAAATAAAATAAAATTTTCAATTACTATTTTATTTTAATGAATAATTAATCGTTTCATCCTTAGTGATGTAATTTATTTAAAATTAAATATTAAATAGAGTGACTCTTCATTTCAAATGAAAGACTCTTCATTTGAAATGGGTCACTCTTCATTTTGAAATGAGTGACTCTTCTTTTGAATTAGGGTTGAAACTTGGAAGGAAGAGGGAAGGTATCGAGTAACATAAGAGACTCTTCATTTTTATTTTATTTTAATTACATTAATTTTAATTTTAATTGGGTGAATTGGGTGGTGTTAGTTGACAACACATATAACAAGGTTATAATTTAATTACATTAAAAAACCTCCATACAATGTGATCTTAAATAATGTTAAGAGATGGTTTCCACTTGCATGCAAACTTTATGCAAACCTAAATATTGAGGAGGTTTTGGCAAAAATTAAATGGAAGTAGGGCCCACATTTATGTGGAAACTAGATATTGGCACAACACTTAAATAAGGGGCATGCAAGGATGACCTATATGTGCATAGAAACTTGATAAATAAAGGTAAGTGTGCCTTACCAGTGCATGAAAACTTGACACAACAATTGAACAAGCCACCTATTATTAGATTTTACGAAATTAAAATCAAGTTTGCCAGTTCTAGTGATCCTTACAGCTCTATGTGTCCAATGACCTCTGAAAAGTCAGTCTTCATATTTAATAAATATTTTATCAAAATTTTCTTATATTTTATTATATTTTAATAAAGTTTCAATTTTGAAGACATAATTTATACCGTAATTGTTATTGAGTATATAAATTTAATTATTTTTCATTAATGAATACTATACATTATTATTTTATAATTAATATATAGTATTTGTTATTATTTTTTATCTTTATTTTAATTCTTCAAATTTTAAC
>Ga0209489_109425_pt1 | contig 12148 bp, 4 predicted proteins | sample SiratrowhiteBW_FD_187527 | JGI IMG/M metagenome (GOLD analysis project Ga0209489, IMG submission 187527) | Root nodule microbial communities of legume samples collected from California, USA - Siratro white BW (SPAdes) (version 2) | ecosystem: Host-associated > Plants > Roots > Nodule | place: USA... | reverse complement strand
TTTGTCTTGGAACTAGCTAGTATTTTTCCAATAGATAATTCTACTGAGGTAGATACATAAGCAAACCATTTTCCGATTATGCTTTAAAGTGTGATGGTATAAAAAAAAAAAGAAGAAAAAAAGATATATTTGCCAATAATTGGGCATGAAATGATAAAAATATTTACTATATTAATTGTTTGATGATATTTTTCAGAATATAATTTTTATATTAACTGCTTGATGATATTTTTCAGAGCATGACCTCTACGTTAATTGGTTGATAAGCATAACCTCTATATTAATTGCTTGATGATATTTTTGAGAGCATAACTTTTATATGAATTGAATTGCATGATGATATTTTTGAGAGCATAACTTTTACATGAATTGAATTGCATGATGATATTTTTCAGAGCATAACTTCTATATTAATTGCTTAATGATATTTTTAGCATAACTTCCATATTAATTGTTTGATGATATTCTTAAGAGATAACTTCTATATTAATTGCTTGATAATATTTTTCAAAGCATAACTTCTATGTGATATTTTTTAGAGCATAACTTCTATATGAATTGCTTGATGATATTTTCAAACAATAACTTCTAATTTTCTATTGAAAAAATGGTGAAAATATTTAACAATGGTATTATCAAGTTTTGTTGAAACCATGTGTTGCATCATATTATTTGATCATTATAATTATTAAAATGATAATTATTTTTCATGAGTTGTTATTTTGTAAAGTAGCACTTTTAAAATAAATTTAAGCTACATCCAATTCATAATCTTTGAAAACATACAATTCAAAAAAAAAAAAAAAAAAAAGAGTCAATATGATCTTGTTAGCAATTTTGATCCAATTTGTTGAATCCAAATTAGGAACACATGAAAACAAGAACTATTTACATGATTTGATGTTTCACATCTTCAAATTCATATGGTAAAATTGAGTTGCAATAGTCTATCATGTCTTCAATTCAATAGAGTAAAATTTGATTGCAATTCTTCTTATTTTTTATATTTAATTGCACAAGTGGGACTCACATTTGACATCCCTTTGATTTTGATATATTGAATTTTTCTAATCGATATTGTTCAAACTACAATAAATATCAAGGTGATCATAGCGTCCAAAACAACACTGATGCGACTATAATCAGACAAGCGATGTCATTCTATATATTATTTTGATTTTTCACACATAGAAGAACTATTATTGTTACTGGAAACAAAATGTGGTAGTGTAAAAGTGCATGTCTAGGAAAGTTCTGGCAAGGAAAGACTTGGTATTTAAGCGTGTCCATTGGTGACCCACCTCTCTTTCCTGGGAACTTACCTGGTGTACAAGTTCACGATATACAGTCATTGTTATAGTAAACAATATTGTTCATGAAGAGAAATATGTGAGTTATCAACCAGGTCATACCCGGCTCCTTAATTGGGGTTCACAGGTGTACACAAGAGGTTAAGTAGATTTGTTAACAACCTTTGGGGCGAGCACGAAACCCCAAACATTGAGAGTTCGGTACCTCCTAGTTGAGGCAGATACATCTTACAATGCACTTACCAGCTGTTGAATACTTAGTAAGCTCAGTGTCATTGTTTCTATGTCGTACATGGCTATAAAGTTTTGCGCTAAGGGTGGCATAGTTATGACGAGGAAAGTCGATCCAAAAGCAACTCAAGAATATTATGCTCAAAGTCGCAAAGTAACCAATACTTGAAGGGAAAGATCACAATCCCAAGGTCAATTTTGAAGATAATCGTATCACTTTTGGCAACCACATAGTTCTAGTCTCACATTTGACGATCCCATGGTCCAGGTTTCACTCAATTCCTCAAGCTTTTTTCATTGATCTTCAATAATACTCGAAATGCGGGCACAATACCAAAAAAAGGCTAAGTCCAAAATTAGATTGGGTTAACGTCCAAGCGACGTACTTGAAAACAACTAAGCAAGACGCTTAAGTTGAAAACAAGTCAGACACAACACCTAAAGGACTAAGCCAAAGCTTAAGTCCAAATTCATATCGGGTTAACGTTCAAACAACATACTCGAAAGTCGGACGCAACGCCAACAAAGGCTAAGTCCAAAATCAGATCGGGTTAACGTCCAAGCAACGTACCCAAAAACAACTAAGCCAACACTTAAGTTGCAAAAAAGTCAGACATGACTCCTAGAAGGCTAGGCAAAGACCTAAAGCCTAAATTCAACTCGGGAACTGAACAAACGTTCGAGTTCACATAACCGAGTATGATTTACATTAGACTAAGCAAACACTTAAGTCAAACTCGGAAACCGAACAAACGTTCGAGTTTACATAACCGAGTATGATATACGTTAGACTAAGCAAACGCTTAAGTCAAAAGCTCGGGAACCGAACAAACGTTCGAGTTCACATAACCGAGTATGATATACATTAGACTAAGCAAACGCTTGAGTCAAAAGCTCGAAAACCGAACAAACGTTCGAGTTCACATAACCGAGTATGATATATGTTAGACTAAGCAAATGCTTAAGTCAAAAGCTCAGGAACCGAACAAATGTTCGAGTTCACATAACCGAGTATGATATACGCAAATGCTTAAGTCAAAAGCTCGAGAACCGAACAAACATTCGAGTTCACATAATCGAGTATGATTTACATTAGACTAAGCAAACACTTAAGTCAAAAGCTCGGAAACCAAACAAACGTTCGAGTTCACATAATCGAGTATGATATACGCAAATGCTTAAGTTAAAAGCTCGGGAACCGAACAAACATTTGAGTTCACATAGCCAAGTAACGTTTGAGTTCACATAGCCGAGTAACGTTCGAGTTCACATATGCATTAGACTAAGCAAACGCTTAAGTCAAAAGCTCGAGAACTGAACAAACATAGTCAAGTATAATATGCATTAACGCTTAACTCGGGAGATGAACAAACGTGCGCCCACTCAAAACATAGTATAAAGATCAAGCAAACGCTTAACTCGGGAGACGGACAAACGTCCACTCCAAACCCGAGTCTTGAATCCATGTTCTGCAAAGACTTGAAAACTCCAAAACGGAGAATGCCTTATCCAAACGGAACAAATCGAGACGAGACCAACTCACTCAACTACATCCGAATGGCAGGCCGCAGACATCTCGATTGTCCATACGGTCCACCTATTAGAATCATGAACTTGGGGGGCTTATGTACCTACCCGGTAGTAAGGCCAAATTCACCCGAATCTACTACGGCTTAGTCCACTATTAATTACCACACTATTAATTACCAATCAATAACATTTATTTTGATTCATTCTAATAATTCGTGATTCTTAATGTATAGAAATCATTATGGGGAAATATATGGTCTTTAATGACAGGGTCTTATAAAAGGGAGCTATCTCACTAAGGGAGGATGATCTATTTCATTACACTCTTACTCATATACTCACTCTTTTTGCACTCTTACTGACTTGAGACCCCCATTTGGTTCTGCTTGGGTACTGACGACAACACCTCGGGAGACGCTTTGGAGATGCCTTCTACTCGGGTCGGGGTTCAACATTGGCTGCTTGGCTACCGACAGCACCTCGGGAGACGCCTTTTACTCGAGTTGGGTAAGAACATTTTTGTTTTATATTAGTTGAAGAATGCAAATAAAAATATAACAGAAATAATTAATATTTAAAAATTAAGTTTTAATTATTAATTTTAATGAATTAGTTTAGAATGTAACGATAATAATTATTTTAATTTATTTTATTAAAAATATTAATTAATCAATTAAAAATATAAAAGTATATATATATTAATATATTTTTTTTATATATATATATATATATATATATATATATATATATAATTTTAAAATATAAAATTAAAAAATAAATTTGACAAGTTGGTGAGTTATGCCGACCTCCTGGTCTGTCTTTTGAAATGAGTCAAAGTTTTTAACCCATTTTGCTGCAATGAATCTGTCCGGTGCATCCTATTTTTGAGAGATTCTTCATGTATCTTTATAGGTTCTTCCTACATTTCCATACCTTTTTAACTTCAAATTATTCATTTAAAAAAAACTCTTTTACCTTTATATATGTTTTAACTTCTAAGAATCGTTTACGGAAACATAAAATTTGACTTCCTGAGATATTTTATCCCAAAAGTCAAAATTTATATTCTATTTAGAGTTATTTCAAAAATATAATTTAACTTTCGGACCCGAAAACAATTTTTAAAAATAGATTATTTCGAAAGCACTAGAGATATGTATTTTTTAACTTTTAAAATGATTTGTTCCGAAAGAAAAAGTGAAGTGTATACATAAAAGTAAAATGAGCAGTGCAATCTTTAATAGAAATGTGAAAAAATGAAAAAGTGTCGGAAGAAGCTATAGAGGTACAGGAAGAAGGCGTCGTAATTTTTGGATGGGCTAACAACGGATAAGGCTAAAACGGGCCCGTTAAACCACTCCTAAAAGTTATAATAGTTTTAACATTTTGAAAAATATCAAATTGATGACTTTCTTACTTTTTAAACTTTTTTAACTCTTCTATTTATAGAGTAATACTATTTTATGTCAAAAATAATATATATTTTATTATTTTTAATCTATCAGAATTAAAGAGAACAGTAATTAAGTGAATGCATACACCAAATACAACCTAGAGTGTACTTAATAACTTGAGAGGTGTAAATAGTAAAAGAATACAGATTACTTGCATGATGATCCAACCAATCAATATATGGTGGGCCTTCAGAATTGTGATGTCCAATTTTCGGGAAATCAGTTTTTCGTAAATTGTTTGAAGCCTTGAAATTTAGACAATTTTTTTCTTTGAATTTTGTTCCTTAAACAACTGAAAAATTATGTCAAAAACTAGTTAATAAAATAATAAAAAATTTATTTTATCATCGTTTGATAAAATAAGTTAATGTGAATATCAAACGTATCTAATTCAATTTCCTCTAAAGCATGTCAATTTGATTTCAAAATCGAATACTTTAAATGATTATTACTACTCTCTTCATGAATGGGATAATCTCCCTTTCCTTGTCTTGTAAGAGATGCAAACACAATATGAACACATCAAAATGTTGCTACAACAACTTTATTGCCACAACAATAAAGGTTTACATTTCAAAAACCACAAGACAATTTTTATACCATAGTTGAGCCATAGGCACTAGACGCAACTAAGAAAAAACACAAATAATCCAAAAGTCTAAAAAAAAAAAAAAACGACTTTAAGAAACTCCACTTATTTAAGACATTGAATTGTAGAAACCCATTTTAATACTCGTGCTACTTTTCCAAAATGTTTTTTTTTTTGAATAATTATGTAAAATTAAATTTTCACATAATTAGGGTGTTGCAACTCTCATCAGTCTCAGATAGGTACAAACTCATAGATAAATAACAGGTTAAACATGTTAAAAAAGATCTGTGTAGAGAAAGGGAGGTGAGTACTATAGGGACTCTGATACTTTAAGTTAGTTACAAGCTTCAAAGAAATAGTAGGGATAAATATATTTGAGGCAACCACAATAATTATTTAGAAACTATGAATGTTTTTTTTTTTTCTTTCTTTCTTCTAAAATATGTTTTGAATTTCAACTAAACAGGCCTAGTTTTCCAAAATAAATCTTACCCAACCTTTGCCCCCTTATCAGAACACAACTATTTTGATAATTGCAAACAATTCTAGCTTTATCATTACTAGCTTAAGAATTCATCAAACATACCATAAGAACATAAAAGTTGACAATGATTGTGCATTTAATAAACTTTAAACATTAAGGAGAGTACAAAAAATGAGATTGATAGACGCATGCCAAGAAAGTTAAAGCCATTTTCTCTAGCATTACTTTATTTTTTCAAATCACAGCAATTTAATTTAATCAGGATCATGATATATTGACATTTTTATCATTCTTTTTACTTTTATTATATTATTAAAATGAAGTTGTTAAATGAGTATTTTACTTTTTAGATTTCAAAGTATAATTTTCCATCTAACAATTAATATGTAAATTAATATTGTGTTTCTCTGCTTTTATTTACACAATTGTAAAATTAAATATTTTCAAAGAACATCTTAATTTCTAAATATTTTAGGTATGTTATTCCCTCCCTGTTAGGGAAGGTTTTTCCTCCAAATAAGTGAAAACATGTCAAACTTAGAATTGATCTCATGCTTAGCATCTCTAAAGCCATTTCTCGCAATACCAAAAACTTAATATATTAATAAAACATAACTCTTAAAAATACAAAACATCACATCAAATGCATATTCTTATGCATGAGTTATTAAGTTAAACCTTTCTGATAAACCTAAGCCACCTCCTTATTTTACAAGATTTTCAAATGTTAATTAAACTTTATGATCCAAATCTAATTTATACTCAATTTGAACACAAAAATAACATCATAATAATTAATGGTACAGTGTATTGTATTTTTTTCAACCTATGAAGAATAAACTCAAATATATAAAATCTATTTATCTTGATTATTTAAGTGGAGAATGATAAGATTAGAGTTGTGTATAGAAGAGACTCCTTATACCAAAAATATAACACTACACATAGAGACAAAGGAAAAAAAAAAATTACGTTTTTCTCGTATTCATGAGAATATAGTTCTTTAAGTTGCAACTAGAATCTCATTTAAATTGAGACTTTTTTGTAAATTTTTATTGATCATTGTAAATATTTTTTTTTATTAATTTCAATGACTCATAATTTTCACCCTTATATGAAGGAGTTCTACACATTAAAAATATTTGTATCCCATGTACCTATCTTATTTTTGTTTTTGATCTATTTTTTTTATACTTATCATAGATTCTTTTAAGTTGGGAAAATTACTTATTACTTTAGTATGGAGTTGTTAGTTTGATTTATTCTCGCATTAAAATTTACTATTAAGTGTGTAGATTAACTAGTATACATTTCTTTTACAACTATCTACCTTTTTTATTAAAATTTTATTTCAAATGTTTATCATTAAAACACATAATATTGTTATGCAAATACAGTTGTTTGTAGAAGCATGGTTTTTTATCTTCAAAATTAAATTATATAAAATAAAACACTTGAGATGTTTTAATCCGTATATAAAAGTACTATACTAATATTACATTATATATATATATATATATATATATATATATATATATATATATATATATATATATATATATATATATTGACTAAGATTTATAGTCTTTCAAATCACATAGTTATATTTGCAAATAAACTCTATATAGGCCTTAGGTCTAATTATCCACAAACTCAAAGTTAGAAGTTATTATTCGTCTACCAATAAGTACTCTGCCAGAGGATCTGCTAGGATCATAACTACCTGTTATGAAACTCAAAATTGTATATAAAATGGAAAAATGAGTTTGTTGATATCAGCATGTACATTGTCTTCATCAGTTGTTCAACCTACCATAAAATCTCCTTTTTCCACTTCTCATAACATAATTATCATACCTTCTTACTCCTACCCCGTAAACCCACCACAAAAACCAACAGGTATGCTACCACTAAACATGTAGAGAATGTACAATCTGAAAATCAAATACATAAACCTAAACTAAAAAAGCTATGTCAAATTCAACATTGAGTCTATCCATATCTTCTAACCATTATTTCTTCAACCCCACATCGTATCATATTCTACTTAACTTCCCTACTTAGTTGTACTAATTACTAGACTCTTTAACAAACTTCACACGACACCATTAAAATACAAGACATAAGACTTAAGCACCAGCCTAAGTATGAAAAAAGAACACTGGGTATCTTATTACTAATCGAAGCTCAAACCTTAATTTGAGCATATGCAAATATTTTTGCATTCCTAAAAATTATCACATTTCTTTGTTTCCAAATACTCTACGTTATAACTACATCATCCATTTATATGGAGTCATCCTCCCCATTTTCTTTTAGTTTGTAGAAGCAAGGTTATTTGTTAATCTTTTATAAATGTAGCAAAGTCGTTATGTATTATTTAAAATATCCTATACACAATAAATAACTTATCTCAAAACCTTCAAAATTAAGCAACTAATTAGTGTACATAAATGTATATAAATGTATCTTCAATGTTCATTTGATTTTACTTATTATATATTGAAATATGAGAAAAATAAAATAGATTAAAACTATAAGCAAATATTTTAAAATATAGAATACAAATATAAATAAGAATGCTAAAATCAAATTTCATGAACTTTATTTTCACAAATTCCATCAATCATATAACATACGAATCTTATCATTGAGTTTTATTATCACAGTTAATATATTAACCATTGATACATAATGATTATCTCGTAACATTCTTTATTCTCTAGAATTTCTTAAATAATTGACAAAATAAGTTACATCACTTATAACAATATAAAACAACTAGATTTCTTAAATACTTAACAAAACAACTTATATTACTTACTGCAACATAAAAAATAAGAAATAAAACTTTATTTCCAGAAATATAATTCTTTAGAGGGTTCACTTCATATTTAGGAACAATTTTTCAATAAATCTCAAAATTGACGAGCCAAGTTATGATTGATTAAATAATAAAAAAAAAACATTAAGATAAAATCATTAAAATTGATCAAGAGGTAATAACATACTAAATGAATAAAAAACTTCATCCATATTTCCCATCACGAGCAACGAAATTGAAATAAACGAGCTTTCTTAGTCTTCTTCGTGCTTTTTTTTTTCTTTTTCTTTTTTCTAATAAAGAACCCCTTTCTCTTTTTCATGTTTTCCTTTTCTATGATTCTCAAATTTGTGGGCAGAATCTTCAAATTTCTCTGAATCATAGTTCAACAAATTTGATGCATAGACGTTTTAATTTTAATTTTTGAAAATTGCTAAATGAATATGAGAAAAGCTTTCCTCAAAAAATTTTCCTCTGGGAATGCTAACCAGATGAATTGTTTGGATCTCACTCAGAGGTTCTGCATAGACGAAAACTAAGATCAATTAGATTGTAACTACTAAATAACTGTGAAAATGTTATATGGATTATTTAATCTTTCACATGCTCCTGTTCCTTTCTTTTTTATAACACTAGCGACAAATTATTACAGGAATACTTTAGTAGCGTATAAGTACTTATAGGATCAGGTTTATAACTTCCTAATCCCATATCATATGTAATTTTTGTAAAATAATCAATAATAGAATTGTCAGTTTAGTTGATTGAGGTCCTATCTTGTTGTTAATTATGAGATCATTAGTAAATTTCTCATCAACAACGATATCTTATTTCTATCAGGAGAATCATACCTTATTGAAAACAAAGATAGAATATATGTTACATCAGTTAGTCCAGTATGAATATAAGTTTTATATTTAATAAAATAAAAAATTTAAATGATATATAAGAAATAAAATTTATAAATTTATTGTTTTAAGATTTTAGATTAAAAATAGCGTCATAAAAAAACTTTTTGTATGAATCTCACTTAAATCTTATTATTATAAGATTTTTGGAGTGTTTTTTCTCTTTTCATTATAATAATGAAAAAACAATAAAAATTATTGAAATCTATGAAAAAAAGAAAAACAGAAAAACAAATTTTATAATTACAAAATTTTTCATATATAACAAAAAGGAAAATAATTATGATTAAAAATAAAAGAAGTACACTTAAGAATTTAAGAATATATGACAAGAGTGTAATGAATTACAATTATTTACACTCCTATGTCAAAGTAGTCATTATGAATATTTACGCTCCTTGTCCTAGCAAAGAAAAAATGTTGTTGTGGAGAAAAATACAAGACGTGTTGGCAAGTGTAAACAACTCTATTAAATGTGTGATTGGTGACTTTAATTCGGGCAGGGTCGCGTCCGAAAGGAAAGGGATTGGTAATGGGGTGGTGAATAATAGTGATATAGCTAGGTTTAGGGAGTTTTTAGAGATGTGTGAATTCAAAGACATTCCTGCAGTAGGAAGGAAGTATACATGGTACAGACCTAATGGGACTGCTAGGAGTAGATTGGATAGAGTTCTGGTGTCTGATGAATAGATGATGCAATGGCCGAGAGTAAAACAATACATTTTGAACAGGCAGGTGTCAGATCACTGTGCGATTGTGGTTAAAAGTAGTATTGTGGATTGGGGCCCGAAACCATTCCGTACCTTTAATGTGTGGCAGAACTCAGAAGGTTTTGGTGATGTCGTAAGGAATGCATGGGAAGCTTCCACATCACGTGGGAATAGCTTGGAAGGGTTAAAGGATAAGTTAAAAAGGGTGAAAATAGAGGTCAAGCACTAGAATAAGGAAGTTGTTAGCAGCGCTAAGAGTAGAAAACAGCAGTTGCTAGTGGAGATAGAGGATTAGATAGGCAGGATGATGAGGGGATTCTTAGTGAAGAGATGAGATTCAAAAGGGTGGATTTATTAAGCCAACTGAGGAGTTTGAAGGAAAAAGATATAGCGATGTTAAAACAGAAGTCGAGAGTTGAATGGCTGAAAAGTGGGGATACAAATTCTAAGTTCTACCATTCTAGTTTGAGGTGGAGGATAACAAAAAATAATATAGTGAGACTCAGAATTAATGGTGCGTGGTGTGAGGAAGTGCCTACAGTTAAAGGCCAGGTTAAGGAGTATTTTGAGAGTAGATTTGGTGTTAGTTTGTTGAGTTCGGTTAATTTGGATGGTGTGGGTTTTAAACATATTTCAGCAGCTGATAACGATTTACTGTGTGATAATATAGCTGAGGTGGAAGTTTTAGAGGTTGTGAGTCAATGTGGTAGCTCAAAGTGCCCTGGACCAGATGGATTCAATTTTGATTTTGTTAAAAAGTATTAGGAGGTTATTGGAAAGGATATTGTTCAGGCCATTCGCGATTTCTAGAGTACAGGTTTTATTTCGAGAGGTTGTAATGCATCATTTATAACTCTGGTTCCTAAGAAGGATAACCCGTCCGACCTGAATGAGTTTAGAGCTATTTCACTGGAGGGTTGTGTATATAAAATTTTATCTAAGATTTTGGCAAATAGGCTTAAGAAGGTATTACCTAGTATTATCGATGTAAATCAATCTGCATTCCTAAGTGGGAGGGGTTTATTGGATAACATTCTTGTAGCAAATGAGACTGTGGATTATCTTAAGAAGGAGAAGAAAAGTGGTGTGATTGTGAAAGTCAACTTTGAGAAAACATATGATTCGGTGGATTGGAAGTTTCTGTACTATATGTTGGGAAGATTGGGATTCAATTGCAAATGGGTTAAATGGGTTAAAGTACGCATGGAATCGGCCACAATATCGGTATTGGTGAATGGTAGCCCTACGGAGGAATTTAAACCAAAAAGGGGACTTAGGCAAGGTGACCCTTTGGCGCCGTTTCTATTCCTCATAGTTGCAGAAGGGCTTGCTGGGTTAGTCAGGGAAGCTAAAAGAGTTGGGCTGTTTAAAGGAGTTGAGGTGGGCTCTCAGGGAGCGCATGTAGACTTGTTGCAATTTGCGGATGACACGATCTTTTTCTGCGAACCTTCATATCATAATATATTAGTAGCTAAAGCAATATTAAGGTCGTTTGAGGTGGTGTCAGGGCTTAGGGTATATTTTCATAAGAGTGTGGTGGGGTCGGTAGGTATATCACAACTTGATGTACTTGTGTTCGTTAAGTGCTTAAACTGTCGACAGATGGAATTGCCTTTCAAATATTTAGGTATGCTAATTGGCGGCAATCCTACGAGAATTGAGTTCTGGAACCCGGTTGTGGATAAAATTAAGACAAGATTGTCTAGGTGGAGGGGCAAGATGTTATCTTTGGCAGGTCGTACATGTCTTATTAAATCTGTTATTAGTGCTCTACCTCTATTTTATTTCTTTTTTCCAAAGCACCTATTGTTGTACGCAACCAGATTAGAAGAATTCAAGCACGGTTCCTTTGGGGGTGGGGATTTGAAGGAAGGAAAATTGCCTGGGTGAAGTGGGCGAAGGTTTGTAGTCCAGTTGCTACAGGAGGGTTGGGAATAAAGGACATTGGTTGCTTTAATGATGCTTTGCTTACTAAGTGAAAATGGAGGTTTGAGTCGGCAGAAGAGGGCCTATGGAGAGAAGTTTTGGAAGCTAGGTACGGTTCGTGGAGGAATTTAGATATTACATTAGGGCATAGGAAACAATCCTTATGGTGGAAGGATTTA
>Ga0209489_109423_pt1 | contig 12149 bp, 16 predicted proteins | sample SiratrowhiteBW_FD_187527 | JGI IMG/M metagenome (GOLD analysis project Ga0209489, IMG submission 187527) | Root nodule microbial communities of legume samples collected from California, USA - Siratro white BW (SPAdes) (version 2) | ecosystem: Host-associated > Plants > Roots > Nodule | place... | reverse complement strand
AAAAAAAAAAAAAAAATCACGAAACCGCGGAATCTATACTACCACCACCCAAAACCTACCAAAAATCATCCAAATTTCCAAATTGCTTCGTAAAACCCTCACATCAAACTTCTGAAACATCCACACACATTCAAATCAAAATAATCTAACCCGCACACACCCAATTCCATACACATATTCTCAAAAATATTATAATTATTTATGACTTAAATATTTTAATATTTATATTTTTGTATGCTGTTATTTTATTTATCAGAGTTATAGTGTTTTCAGTTTAAAATTATTATATACTAGTGAAACCATATTGTTTATTCATATTTTTATTACATTAAAGAAATTATGTAGTTTTTTTGAAAGAGAAATTATTTAATTATTTTGAAATGAAAGAGAAATTATTTAATTATTTTGAAATAAAAAAGAATTATTTAATTATTTATTTTACTAAATGAATAAATAAATAATTTTTTATTTATTAAAGAATAAAATGATCCCATTAAAAAATTATACTAAAAGAAGTTACAAGACGATGAACCTTCTTTGTATAATGGTATAAGTAAATAATAAAATTTTAAAACTTATAATTTAACGAGTGTTTAATAAAAGAGCATTTCGTCCTCCACCTCTATATATTTCTTCTGCATCTGAATCAAAATTTCCACCTTGCTCTTTTTGGATTGTGCGTCTAGAAGCTTCTTAAAGAAAAAAAAATAACATTTAAATTATGTTATTCAAAAGTCAAAAATATAAATTATTTAATCTAAAAACAATTTTGACTACAATAAAAAAAGTGAAATGAGAATTTTCATATATTATGGGGTGCAGAAGTTATGTATGGAGGTGCAAGTAGAAATGACGTTAATAAAAGCAGCCTTAGCCCATTTCCACCAAAAGGTTGGGCTTTCGGAGTTTGGGCTGCCCATAAACAGAAGATAGTGTGTGGACGCTCCTGAAGAATTTGATATTGCCATTATGCCCTTGCAGTTTCAAAGTTTGAAATCTCAAAAAGAACACAACGGTACTCTCTCACTTGCTACTATTGCTCTCTCTCGCGCTCTGCTCCTGAGGAAGTTGGATCGGTCTTGGAATCGCTCGCAACTCTTCTCTCAGAAACCATGAACGGTACTCTCATTCTCACTTTCTCTCTATTCACCAATTCAACTAACCACCTTTTCTTTGACGCAAATCACCTATTCTTGCAGATCAATCCCTTCAAATCCAAATGCTCGCTGAAAAATTCCAACGCTTCGTTATTGACTGCGAACTCAAGCAACACTCCGTTTCACCTGAATCAGGTTTCCTATCTATTCTCTGTTCAATTTCCCATTTCCATTTCGAACGAACGAAAAGAAAATCAGTTATGATAATCTCAGCCAACTTAGGCTGTTAACTCTTATGATGGATGGTTTGTCGATTTGTGAAATTTCGTCAGATGATGTCACGATTCAAGTGAACGAGAACGCAGACTCCATGGATGAAAACAGTTTGTCACATGGAATGCACGAAGTTTCTCCGGATAAAGGTCACACACTTCCCATATTGAAGAAAATACTTGATCTCGACATTAAAATTCAGGTGAATCGTTAGTTTATTTTAAACCCACTTTGAATCATTCTCTTTCTTTTCCTTAAATTCCTCGATTCTCTGTTCACATTCTATTTATCTTTCGTAAATTTTATTTTACCGGAGTTTTATGGTTCATTGGTTAGGATTTGAAGAAACTTCGTGTAGCATTGTCTGATGAAGTGAAGCTCACTGTTGAATCTCTGGGCACTGAAGTCTTAAAGTCTGTGCAGCTTCTCGGTATGCTTCTAGTAAAAAACTGCAAAAATTCATGAAAAGATAAATACTCTATATACATATATATATATATATATATATATATATATATATATATGGTTAATTTAATCATAATTTGAATAGGTTTTGTGATTTTCTTCTGGTATTAGGTACTCAATATGAACTCTTAAAAAGAAAGTACCAGGATGAGTCTTCTGAGCGTACGCGGCTTTACAATGAAGTAATTGAACTCAAGGGGAATATCAGAGTTTTCTGCAGATGCAGACCATTAAATCAGAGTGAAATTGCTAATGGTTCTGCATCTGTTGTCAATTTTGAGTCGTCTTTAGATAATGAGCTTCAAGTCATTTGTGAATCTTCTAAAAAGCAATTTAAATTTGATCATGTATTTGGGCCAGAAGATAACCAAGGTAACGGGAAGTTGCATCTTTTGTTGGTTTTGCAATGAAGAGCTATTTTTATGGAAAATTACTCAGTCTGAATGCATTTTTTGTTATGCAGAGTCTGTATTTGAACAGACCAAACCCATTGTTACATCAGTAGTGGATGGGTACAATGTCTGCATTTTTGCCTATGGGCAAACTGGAACTGGGAAAACATTCACTATGGAAGGAACACCAGAACACAGGGGGGTTAACTACCGAACCCTGGAAGAATTGTTTCGGATAACTGAAGAGAGACATCATACAATGAAGTATGAATTGTCTGTGAGCATGTTGGAGGTTTACAATGAAAAGATAAGAGATCTGTTGGTGGAAAATTCAGCTCAACCAACAAAGAAGTGAGTGCTTAGATCTTCCCAGTAATTAGCCTTGTTGTTTGTACCTCTTTTGTTCTAGAATTTAGCTGCCAATTTGTATATGATGTTAATGTGTTAATAAAAACAAGATCTGAGAATTCGTTTAACATAAAGAGTCTGAAAAGGATAGAAACATGACACTATAGTTTCGTGGTTCTAAACAAGGCACTCTTATGAGATGCATAGTTTTATAACTATCTCTGCATGTCAACTAATCTGCAACAAGCTAATAAACTAATTAAGGTAGTTTTCAGTTTTCCTTCAGTCTCTACTCAACTGGATGCATGGAATTTTGCTGTATAAAATGTTTGGTGTCACTGATGAAGAAAACAAATTTCTAAACTTTAGATTGGAGATAAAGCAAGCTGCCGAAGGAACCCAAGATGTCCCTGGACTTATTGAAGCTCGTGTTTATGGGACAGAAGATGTGTGGGAAATACTTAAGACTGGAAATCGAGTCAGATCAGTTGGGTCCACCTGTGCTAATGAGCTTAGCAGCCGTTCTCACTGGTATAGCTAGATTCTTATAGATTGACTCATTGATGCTGTATTTCATATTTACTTCTAAAGTTACCTGTATTTTATACCTTTGAAGATCTTAATTATTAAATTTGAAGATCTTAATTTTAAATAATTTAATTATAATAAATTAAATAGTAGATGTTTCCTTGAATAGATCATGTTTTAAGCTGAGTCGTTCACTTTCTTTAGGGCCAGTAGATGTAATATAATTATCTCAATGACACTCACAGTTTTGGCAGAAGTTATTAATAATTATAGATAAATGATCGAGGTTCTTTTACATGCAGCTTGTTGCGAGTAACTGTAATGGGAGAAAATTTAATTAATGGCCAGAGAACAAAGAGTCACCTTTGGCTAGTAGACTTAGCTGGCAGTGAGCGAGTGGGAAAAACTGAAGCTGAAGGAGAAAGACTGAAGGAATCTCAATTCATAAATAAGTCTCTTTCAGCGCTTGGTGACGTTATTTCTGCCCTTGCTTCTAAATCAGCCCACATTCCTTACAGGCAAGTCTCTTTTCCTCTCTTAAATACACTTGAACTGACTGATCCTTATTCTAATTATTATTTGTATCCCCTGGTTTTGACAGGAACTCAAAACTCACTCATACGTTGCAAAGTTCTTTAGGTGAGATTCCACTTCAACATTATGAATTTATGATACTTTGGAAATGACTGTGATTTGATTTCACGCCTGCAGTTTTATAACTGTTAGTGTTTGATATGTGGCCAAAATGCAGGTGGAGACTGCAAAACGTTAATGTTTGTGCAGGTAAGTCCAAGCGCAGCGGACTTGGGAGAGACACTTTGCTCACTGAATTTCGCAACCCGTGTCCGTGGAATAGAGGGTGGCCCAGCTCGCAAGCAAGTAGACCACACTGAGCTGTTTAAGTACAAGCAAATGGTAAGTTAGTGTGAAATTGTTCTTCATAAACATAACCATGATTTTTCAATTTCTGAAGCTCAGAAATTTTGTATAATTAAAGGTAGAAAAGCTTAAACAAGACGAGAAGGAAACAAAGAAATTACAGGATAACTTGCAAATTGCACAACTCAGGCTTGCAGCAAGAGAACACCATTGTAAAACCCTTCAGGAAAAGGTATGTTCTTCAGAAGTGTTCATGCAGTGCAAGTAACTCAGACATGATGATGGGTGTCTTTTCTACTCAAAGTGACTCATAATTTCATATACTCCGTGACAGGTTCGGGATCTGGAGAACCAGATAGCTGAAGAAAGAAAGCAAAGACTAAAGCAAGAAAGTAGAGCACTTGCTGCTGTTTCGGCTCAACCGTCATCCTCATCACAATACACAACAGCTCAGAAGCCACCTCTGAATCCTTCGAAACTCAGACAACCACTGAGAAAAATAACGAACTCCTTGCCTCCACAGTCTCCTCTAAGATCAAAGAGTTACACCACATTCAGGAATGGAAAGGAAAACTCTGTGAGAAGGGCTTCAATGGCGACTACTTCCGTGAGGCCATCTGTGCCCTCAACAACAGGGCAGTTCCTTCAGGCAAGGAGGCGGGTGTCCATTGCCATGAGATCACCTTCAACATCAACAACACAAGTCATTCAGCCAAGGAGGAGGGTCTCCATAGCCACACTACCTCCTCAGACAACTTCAGGCTTGTCAACTCCACTCCGTAACTCAGCATTCCGAGTTACCAGTGGAAGCAGTCAGCAATCACGGATAAGTGGCCAAAGGAAAGATAGGTATTCAAGTTTATTTGCTCCTTTACCAGAGTTGAGAGAATCAATCGTGACAACACCATTGTCTGTAAGGAGCAGCAGCAAGTTTATGATGAACAGTCCAACACAGGCAGATTCCAGGATGATGGGGCCCACAAGGAATCAACCTGTTCTTGCTCTACGTAAACCTGTGGTTTGGAGTCCTCTTAGGGTAAGAACCATGAACAGAAAGTCATCACTCCTGCCATATCGCCCAACCCAAATGCAGTAAACATTGTTTTCTCAAACAATGTGACAAATAGTAGAGTTTTTTTAGCTATAATGCCAACAGTGTATAAATTAGTGTGCTGTGCTTGGTTTATGAATCAACCAAGATTCAATTAAATTTTTCTCAAAACATGTCATGGCAAATACTCTCGATCAAATTTCTGATCTCACATTCAAGTTTTCAATTCTTGCTTCTACTCATTTGCTTTTTGACTAAATTAGTGTATTATGCCAAACAGTGGAGTTTTCTAGCTATAATGCCAAGTTGAATCAGTTTTTCATTTTCTTAAAAAGTTTAAAGGAGTTTTAAATTTGATACGTGGTTGGTAGAAAATTACATTGTTAAAAATTATTATTAAATTTATTATTTTTAATTATGTAATAATTTGTTGTTATTAATAATATTTTTTTAAAATTCTAAATATGACTTCAGTGTTCCACCTTAAAGATTTTTATTTTATTTGACGAGTACTTTTCAATATTTTCCCCCATTTTCAGTTTTGACTACGATATAAATAGTTTAATTTCATTTTTTTTCACCCAAACCATGTAATAATAAGAAAAAAATTGAACGAAAATATGCAATGATTGAAGTTTGCGAGTCGCAACCATAGCTAACAACATTTGATATCATAATAATTCTTTGAAACAACACAAAAACATTAAAGATAAAGATTGATGGACCCACGTTTAAATGTGATAAAGATTGACATATAATTAACATTTCTCCTCCCAATACCCACCCAGTACACATGTAAAAGTATATAAGTAACTAAATATGATTAATTTTATCGCAATGGGTTAGAAGTAAATGAATGTGATTAGATAATAAAAGGATATTTGGTAGAAGAATTTTTTTTTAGTTTATGGAGAATTCTAAATTGAAAAAAACATAGTTTCATGTTAGGTTTATCTTTTAAAAAATAACATTTATATGAGTAAACATTTTTAAAATGACTTTTAGTTAATGCTTTTGCAAATATAATTTGCTATGGAAGATATGGGAATTTAACTTCCTAAGTTAAAAAGTATTTTCATTAAAAATAATATCATATTACTCTTGTCAAATTATTTAAAGTGATAACGAATTAAAAATTGGAGTAAAAATATCTCTACTTTCTTATTTCTAACAAAATTATATAAATATTATCCAAACAATATTTTCCAATAATTATTTACTTTTAATAATTAAACAAATCTCTGACTATAACATTTTAAAGTTCATTTAATAATTAAGATAGCCTGATGTAACTTATTTATAAAATACTTCAATATATATTGCTTAATTTGTATAGAAAGGAAATTAACTTTTAAACTTTTTATAGAGTCAGCTTTATAACGTTTTATTATAAAGCTTCATTGACTAATGGAAGCAGGCCCACTAAAATAGGGACAAAAAATTGCATAGAGCCGTTGGCTTTGATTTAGCTTCCTTAGGATAGAGTGATAGACACACATAGATTTAGTCGACCGTTGGAAAACAAACGTTACACAGAGTTTGTGTTTGTTGAACGTCAACAGCACTTAGGAGCCAAACTCTGCAACCAAAAGCAAAAGGGTTTGGGACAGTGTCTTCCTATTAGAGAAAGAGTGAGAGTGAGAGAGAGAGATTGAGATTAAAATTCTGGAGACCCACCTTGTGTGTGTTTGATTTCATTCCTCGGATATTCCGAAGATGGTTGCAAGAACCCCACCAAAGCAGAAGAAACTTTTGGCTGCTCTCAATCCTGTTCTGATCAAAGAAACCCTACACAAGGTAATACAAGCTAATGCCAGTGATCTTTCTTCATGACACCTGATAAATTTTGAACCTTGTGAGTGAATTTTTTGTGGGTGTTTGAAGGTGGATCAATGCGTCGCTCGGCTGCAGGAACTTCAGTACACTGTGACTGGTGGAAGCAAGGTGGTGTCGGGGGTGAGTCTCAGCCCTCGCAGCACAAGAGGTTATCTCAGAACAAGTCTCAGGTGCAAGCAAGAGTCACTCAGGTCTGATTTCATTTCTATTTCAATTTCAGTTCATAGCAAGAGTCACTATTGCAGCTTTAAAGTTAGATTTTCATTTCTATGTATCAATCAATCAGAACTCATCTTTGGTAGTTACTATGAACGGTACTTTGTAGATGAATGACATTAAACTTTTTTGCCATTTGTTGCTGCAAATTGTAATTTTATGTGTATTCTTGCCGTGATGAAGGATCAAGAACGGTGCATCAAGGAAGTCTCCAGTGGGGAAGTTTCCAGCAAACACAGGTTTTGTCTGTTCTCTCTATTAATAAATCTTTACTTGGTCTTGGACATGATCAAATATAATTGGCTTTCCCTTTTCTTATTTATTGTGAACCCTTATGCAGGTGAATGGAAGAGAATGTCACTGCCTGCAATGCTTGTGGGCGAAACTGTTGGAGAAATTTTGCAGGCAAGTCAGTTTGCCAGGGAAATAGTCTCAGCAGTTGGTAAGAAAACTACCCCAGATGACCCAAAAACTCCGATGTCTCAACGGAGCAACAAAAAGGCAGAACTTGAAAACACCCAACTGAGGGCCAGAAGGAAGAAAGAGAAGCAAACGAGGCTTCAGAATGATGGTTCCCCATCACTTCAAAGGGCTCGCTCAAGAATCAACTTCAAGGTTTCTCCTCCTAAGGTGAGAGAATTTGATAAAGAAAGCAACAGGTATATGGCAAATAGGGTGTCTCCCAGGAACAGGCCATGGGCTAGAAAAACTGTACTATTCCCCAACCCTTTGTTCCTCTCCACTCACTCTTCTTCACAGTCACAACAGCAACAGTTTTGCAAGACAAGGTCACCCATCATTTCAAGAAACAGAGGAACAACAACACCACACAAATTTCTTATCAAGTCTCCATCTTCACCACCACCGTCCTGCAAGAACAAGTCCCCTGTTACATCAAGAAATAGGGGTGGAACACCTCACAAGTTTTTGATCAAGTCTCCACCGTCAGCTTCCAAATTTCAAGTCCAGATCAAATGCCCACCAACTGTTTCTGTTTCACCCACAAGAGCTGTGAGATTGAGCAGGAGTCCTCCCAAGAGATCATCATCATCCGCTGCTTCTAAATTCCGTCGATCTTTCTCTCCTTCAAGAATTGCATCCAGATTGGTTTCACTTTCACCCTTAAGGAGCAGGAAAACTGTACAGAAAAATGATGGGATTGTAAGTGGACTCAAACAGCGCCCATCATCGTCGTCAATGCAATTCCCTGTCAGAACTCGCCATTAGTGCATTGCTCTCTGCCTATTTTCTTGTACTTCATATCACCATGTCAATTCTTTATGTCCATAATTGTGGTTTCTTCTCTTTGGGTTTCAGATAATGTCTATAGCATTTTTTTCCTATTCATTTCAATTCAATCACAGCTATTCCTTTTTCCGTCAGCAAAAGTATTTGTCACCTTATATTCAGCAAAAATATTTAAGTTTAAAATAAATAGTTAATTAAAAGATAAAATGGTAAGAACTTGTGTAAATAAAAAAAATAGTTAATCTAAAGAATATTTTTATTAGTGGTACAGATAATATTTCTTCATCCTCTGTATAAAACAATCATAATTAATTCATATCTTTTAAGAAAAATGGTTAATTTATTTAATATTATTAAATTTGTCAATAATTTATGCTATTATTCTAAAATGGCTTTTATATTTTCTTTCTACATAAACTCTTGATATGTTTAAATTAAACATCTTTTATCTTTCAAGTAAATGGCACATTTAATTAACATTTGAAGGGATAAAAATGATTATGCAATTTGCCACTAGATATATTACAACTCTAATAAGAGAATGAAAAAAATTGGTATTCAATGTTTATTACTTTTAGTTAAAAATTATTATATTTAACTAAGGATATTTATGAAAAAAATAATCAATAGTTTTTTATGAAATAGTCTTGTGTGTGGACAAAGGGAAAACAGAGTAGCTTTTAGAATTTAAATAAAATAGAATTCACATGTTTTTCAAATAATGACAATAATGTGATGTAAAAAATGTTGGTCCATCAATTTGTTTGTTGACAAGTGGTGATTGTGGCAGTGAGATAAGACGTGCCCTTTTCTCCCCAACACATATCTCAATTTCACTCCCAATGGGTTGCTGTTGCCACGAAGACGACGGCGACATTTTCCGGCAACTCATCAATTCCAATTTCTCCTCATCATCCTCCTCCGTCGCCACCGCCACCGCCACTGTCATCTCCCCCATGAATTCCCATTTCTCCGCACTCTCCTCCACCGACATCCTCCGCCTCATCTTCCAGAACCTTCCCATCTCCGATCTCGCCCGTGCCAGCTGCGTCTGCCGTCTCTGGAACTCCGTCGCCTCCCAGAGGGAGATGATCACCAGAGCCTTCGTCGCCCCTTGGAAATTGAACGACGTTATCGGCGACCCACTCTCTGGAAGCTTCTGGAGAGACAATTCCCTCGCCAAATTCGCCATCTCCCATCGCATTTCGCGCGGCGACACCGTCGCTAGCCTCGCCGTCAAGTACTCCGTTCAGGTCCGTGCCACCTGTATACAAGGGTTTATCATTTTTCCCGATTTTGTAAAATAATATCAAATCAAATTCTTGAGTAGTTTCCACATTACTAAGTGCACCCATACTATGTTCTAATCCTAGGTCACTAGGTTTTCATTTATTAACTTAATTACTGCATCAAAGTTACTATTTAGAGCATTTTTGGAATGCAATTAACTTAATTTAAACATCGATTTCCTTGATTTTTTAATCAAGGTTTATATAAACATGTTAAAGAGCCAAATCCTATTTTTATGTCTCCCCACTTAAACAAACTAGCCAGAGTCAAAGAAAAATATAAGAAAGAATCTAACACAACCCACCACACCAGACCCCAAAACCCCAATTCAAGAACTAGGACAATTCCCTCAAACAGAGCAGAGATTGCACATGCCATTAATAAAAAGAAAAGGAACCTTTTTGAAACTTAGCTTTTACATGGACAACATTGAATGATATTTTTATGTTTTGATAGGTAATGGACATAAAGCGCCTGAACAACATGATAAGCGACCATGGCATATACTCAAGGGAAAGGTTATTGATCCCTATTAGTAGTTCTGATATTCTGATGAACAGAACATGCTTTATTGAGCTGGATGTCTATGCAAAACGAGAAGTGGCTGTGTTGTATCCTAATGATGTACCAGACACGAAGACTTCCTATGTGTCAAACAGAATTTCCTCGGAAGAAAGCAACAAAAGGGTGGTTGATTCCTTGAAGAGAAGCATGCATGTTGATAACGAAACAGCTCAATATTACTGGTCTGTTTCAAATGGTGATCCACGAGCGGCACTTGCTGAATTTTCTGCAGACCTTAATTGGGATAGGCAAGCAGGGCATTCATAGTCTCTCTTAAGGTTACCTTGTTATTTGATAGGTTGGTGGCAAGTGGAAAAATTACTTAAGAGGTTGGTAAATGGATAAATAATTAAGAGGCTGTGTTGCAGGCAAGTGTGTGCTTCAGTAGGTTGCCTCTTAAAAAATCTGTCCATTCTCCTCTGATTGAATACTGCTTGAGTTGTTAATAGACTGTCATATTTGCTTATGAAAGTAAAGTCATATACAGTTGCTGTGTGTAAAAGATTTCAGCCACTCATGTGGTAAAGTGTGTTCAGAATTTGTGCAAAATTTACTATAGCTTTTTTATAAAAGAAATTGATGCATTATTTTAGTCTGGTCATTATATGCTTGGCGCGGAAAGGTTTGATTTTATTCACACTTGTAAGCATTCACATTTACCACTTCGGATCAGAATTTATGCTAAGAATAGGCTGTTCGAACAAAAAGTGGATACGAGGATGGCCTATTTTCCCTTTTCCTTCCAGTACTTTGTTGTGAAATATGATAATTTTTCAGGAAGAGATTGGGCAGAGTTTGAGCCTTTCAGAAGCCAAATTAATACCATCCAATTACTTCATAGATAAGGGTGTATGAGGAATCAGAATCTATTTGTGAAACGAATGTTTGATATTCTATTCTCATCCTGTCTTTTTGTAACTTTTATGTCTTCATGAATTACTGTCTTCTCTAAGCCTTGTGCTGTCAGTTACGAGAACCTTTGAATGGAGAATGTTGAATCGGTGGTACTGTTAACTTGTATCATACAACAGCAAAATAATGTGTGATTGATTTCAAATCAGCCACATGCCATTATAGTACGACATGTAACCAGGGAATGTCCATGACACCAACATTTTCTCGGGCAAATTGACTCGGTGTTATTCGAAAGCTTCCATCTTTCTTGATTGGTCGACTATAAAAAATGTTGGAACTTCTGAAAGTATTCATGCTATTGATTATTTCTTGATTGGTCGACTGTAAAAAATGTTGGACCTTCTGAAAGTAATCATGCTATTGATTTTGCAATTTTAATGAGATTGAGAGATATGTCAGCAATCCACGAGGGATATGTTGTACATTTAGTTGAAAAAACAGTTGGATAGTTTTTTTTATTAATAGTACATTAATATTTGAATGACTTAGAGCATGCAGTGTACATCTTAGTTTTATTTCTTGAAAGTTAAAACATTTGAAGGCCTTTTTAATATATATATATATATATATATTTCTCAACTTTCTTTGTATATTTATGCATATAGGTTAATGGCGTGGTTAGCACCCACTTCATTGGGTGTTGGAATTTGAGGGCTGATTCAAAATATTCTAGGTCTTTCTCATACTTTGTGGAGTCCCAATAAATTTTAATTTTTTTCTGTCAACTCTCAGTAAAGAATTTTGTTGTGGAGTAATGATTTTAGTTTCACGTGATACATCATCTAATCTAACCGTGTTTGTGAAATTTATATAAGGTTAATTTAGTTTTACTATTGCTTCTTTTATATTAGCTATTTATTCTTTTCTATTAGCTGTTAGTTTATGTTTACTATTGCAAGGAAAGGGACAAAATTATCTTTCTTGGGTGATAATATGATTGTTTCATTTGATATAAAAATATTATTTGGAATAAAGATTTTGCAGAAGCTTTTCACTACGAACAATAGGAATAATCACAACATTAAAAAAAAAAAAAAAAACAAAAAA
>Ga0209489_109421_pt1 | contig 12157 bp, 7 predicted proteins | sample SiratrowhiteBW_FD_187527 | JGI IMG/M metagenome (GOLD analysis project Ga0209489, IMG submission 187527) | Root nodule microbial communities of legume samples collected from California, USA - Siratro white BW (SPAdes) (version 2) | ecosystem: Host-associated > Plants > Roots > Nodule | place: USA... | reverse complement strand
TCTCCGGACTCAATACCAATTCGTCATGATAAACACAATACAATCACAGCGCTATAATCTAGGTCTCTCTAACATCATCCTAGTGTACAAACTAATATAAAGCACCAACAAAGTAAATTAATTAAACATAAATATTGAGTGGATGAACCTGAAAATTAGAGACAATGGCAGCGTGTGCACGACTATGGTGGAGAAGAGTCTACACAACAATGGTAGAGACCTGAAAATATAGAATCAAGTTAAATAGAAAAAAAATTGAATAAAGCCAGAGAAAGAGATAGCCTTCAATGGTGGTGTGCGTCGCGGCGGTAGAAAAAGAAAATGTCAAAGAGAGAGAGAGACGTGGTGGTGGGGGTCTGAGTGGTGGTAGTGGTGGCTGCGAAAGAACCTCCACGTGGTGGTGGTGGCCGCAAAAGCGAAACAGCAGAGAGAGAGAGAGAGGAGAGAGAGGTTAGTCGAAAGGTAAGGGAGAGGGAGAGCAATGCGAAGACAATGAGAGGGAGAGGAAGACAATGCACTTGAGGAAGAGGAAGAGGAAGTAGTAGCAACGAAGGGAAACAGCAGCAGCGAAGGGAGGCGAAGGTAAGAAGAAGACGAAACAGAGGGCACGCGAGGGGGGGAACTTAGTCTGAGCCCTAAAAGAAGACATACAAACGCAGTTGTTAGTGGCAACCGCGTTTGTATGTAGGATACAAACTCGGTTGCCACTAACAACCGCGTTTGTATCCTCCTACAAAATAATTTTTAAATTATTTTGCAAGAAGATACAAACGCGGTTATTAGTGGCAACCGCGTTTGTGTCCTCCTGCAAAATAATTTAAAAATTGTTTTGTAGATAGAAACGCGGTTCTTGGAACAACTGCGTTTGTATCTCCCTGCAGTTTTCAAAAATAAATTATTTGTAGCCTATTATCGTGATTTTTGCCTGAACCGCGCAGGTATAGTCTTACTTAATTTCAAAAATGCCACCGCATTGTTTTTAAATGCGGTTCATTTTTAACCGCGATGATATCCCGCCTTTAAATGTCATTTTTCTACTAGTGATCACGGTTAAAGCTATAATTCTTATATATATATATATATATATATATATATTCTATGTATAATACACAAATTCTATCCTATCAATTTCAAAAACAAATACTTTTAATCATTGAAATTTTGAAATATTAACAATTACAAGAAAATATTAAATTTATTTTTACATATTAATTACTTTTTAAATATTAATGTCAGTCAAATTCTTACGTTATTAGCAGATTCTAATGTGAAACAAAATATTAATATATATAAAATATTAAGAATCTTAAAATTATTATTAATTTTTTTATTAAACAAATTTTTGTGTTAGTATTAAATTAGTATTATGAATTGAGTCTATTTCATATTGAATGTTAAGGGAGTGGACTCAACTAACTTTAATATGATGTTTTCTTTTAATAAATAAATATTTATGTTAATATTAGAGACTACTAGTATTAGATAAATAAAGTCTTCTTAGTATTATAGACTACTAGAGTTAGCTTAACTAATTATAGGTTAACTATTTTTAACATTTTTTTAATAAGTAAAAATATTTTTATTAGTGTTAAACTAGTGTTGGTTTAACTAAAATAAATATTAAAAATAAAAATAAATAAAGTTAGTATCCATCTAATTAACGTTAGTTTTATTTATTTTTTAGAATTTATGTTCATTTAAATAAGTGTAAGCCAAGTCAACATTAAATTACTTTAATTAAATAAATTAATGATAAATTAGTTTTAATAATTCAAGAGTCATGACGAACTAGTTAGTATCAAATTTTATTTGTTATCATTGGTTTAACCGAAGTTAAATATTTATTTTCATAGTGAAGAATAAAAATTCTAGAAAGATGAAGTCAATGTAAACTACCAAAATTATAATAGAAAATATATAAATTTAATCAATAAGTAGTACCCAAAACTAAACTATGAAAAAAAATTCTAAATTACAAAAATTACTTATTATCTATTTTTAACTTCTAAAAGAAATGTTGTCCACTCTTATCGTAGTTTTTTTTATTGTCTCCTTGATGAACGCTTCCTCTTCCCTAAATATGTGTAATATAATAATGCAGCATTGGATATATAGTTAAAAACTATAATTGATTTTACATGCTACATTAAAAATTTATACTTTTGCTTCTCCAAAAATCCTTTATCTTCACTCGGTATGTTAAATATGGAGTGCATCACTCAATACTTATCGTTCAGTTTTTATTTTGTTTATTACATTGTCATAAATATAAAAACTTAATTATATCAAGAAATTTTTATAATTAATAACTAATAAAATGTGTTCTTGAGAATTAAAAGATTGTAAAGTAGTTATTTTTTAATAAATCCAATCGATGTCCTTGATTTTGTTACTATTTTTCTTAAACAATAGTATTAATGAATCGTGTTTATAAACTTTATAAGGGGTGTATATGCTATTACATGATAACAAAAAATCAAAATATACAAAAATAGTTGTTATATAATTTTTTAAATTGGATAACATAATAAATTTCTAATAAGAATTAATAATAGTTCTCATAATAATATATTATGAAGAAAAAGAAGTAAATTTTTTATAGATAAGTAAAATTTACTCCGTACTAGGTTTTTAATTTTTGTGCCAGACGACTTATGAAACGAAAATAATTACCTGGGTTTACAAGATGCAGAAATATTGTTTAATAAACTCGATTAGACTTCTCAATTCTTCATTTCATGTATTATCACATTATTTTGCTTTTATTATTTATTTGAATTGTACTTTTAGTAATATATATGGTAAGGTTTTGCTAGACAATAATATATACACATAGAGAGAAGAAATCTCCGTGACATGTGGAATTGCTATCTTTTCATAATAAATATTTAAAAGACATATACATAATATATTCTAATTAATTTACAGGAAAAGAGAGCTTAACACATAAAAAAGTAAGATATTGATTCATTAATTTGTAAGCTAGTTTCCGTTACATGTAATTTTAAGCAAATTTACATTTAAAAATTAATTTTGTATTTTTATAAATATAATAATCATTTATATTAAATTTATAATTAATTATCTTAAATTAGAATAATTTTGAATTTTACCTATTTTTATACATAATCGATTATATAATCAATTGCGTTAGTTAAATCTAAAATATTTAATATTGTAAATAATCGATAAATAATTAATTATATCAGTTAAATTTAAAATGTATGTTCTCATATATAACCAGAATAAATAATAAATTATAAATATTAAATCTAAAATGTTTATTCTAACATATAATTGATTATGAAAGTAAATAATTAATTATCTTAATTCAAAATACTTCTTTTTAATTTGTATACAGAATATAATAATTAATTATATTTAACTATAAATATTATCAATAAATAATTATATAACACTTTTAAAACAGAAATTACTTCTCATTTATTGATGTCATTCCATTTATTAAAGATTTTATTTGTTTTTTTTTTGTTTGCAAATTATATTGATAACTTTATACTAGTGATGGATGTATTTGTTATAAATAATTGAATGTTTTTATTATTTTTGTAAATCTTATTGAAAGGTGTTTTATTATATTTTTATTATATATAATTAATTAAAAGTATTTGTAATTAGATAATTCAAATTTATTAATGAAAATATAGCTAAAATTACTTAGATTAACACGTAGATTTAAGAATAACCAAACTAATATAAAATTGTGTATGTATTTTAATCATATTATCTTGAATTCTTTTTATTCTTTGTAATCGTTGAAATAATAAAAAACCAACAAAAAGAAAAAAAAAACATATTTAACAAAGGAAAATGTATCAAGAATTTTAAATTCTTGTTTTTTTTGTAAAATTAGAAATTCACTAATTTTAATTAATCAGGTTATTTTAATAAATTCTATAATTTCAATTTTTTTAAGTTTCTTACAAGACATTTTATCATAAAATATTTTAAATTATTTATAAAAATAATTACCTTTTAAAATTTCTCTATATAAAAACTATATATGAGTAAAAAGTCATCTAAAAGCCTATGCATACTTTCTAGCAATTTGACTACCAATTTTGCCACCTGCTAGACATGAAACTAGTTAAACTAATTAGTTCTACTCAAATCATTCATGCGTGACATGAATTTTATTATTTTGAGTGATTGATTGACTCCGTCAATAATCAAAATAGTCTCAAATAAATAATATATTTCAAAATATAGTGTTATTTTAACATTTAATTTTTGAAAGTGTTCCAATATCATTTACCATTATTCAGCACAATAGCTGGCAAACCAAATGTAAAGTAATTTTTTGCATTGCATAAGTTAATTCGTCAATGTTAGTATTAGCTCCATTTTCGATAAGTAGGGCAGACAAGGTCAAATGTGGCAGCTAAGGTACTATTGACCTATATAAGCTACTATCATTTAAATACTGAATGCGTTTTAGAATATAAATTTCAGCTTAAATACTAACTTCGAGTTTAAATACAAGATAACTGATTGCCTAAATATTTGTAAGGACAAATTTGTTGTCCTTAATTATTATATCGTGCTCAAACTTATAAGTAACCACTCAAAGTTTTAAGTGAAAATTACTTATCTATAAATTTAATATACTTTGCAACAACATATACTACCGCAAAAAATTCTTAAGTAAAATTGGCACTAATAAATAAAATTAATGCCGTCCGTGAATAAAAAACTATACCGTAATTTTCATATACACCCACCCAAAAGAGTTTGGCAAGCATCATATAAAATCTGGACCTGAATAAGTCAAGATTTCATGGCAAGACTTTTTCAGTAGTTTTTTTTTTTTTTTTTCTGACTATATTTCTTCAGGGTAAATATTAATTTTCTATTTTTCGTAATACTTCTTAATTCCTGTTTTTTTCATAATTTATTTATTATATAATTATGTTTGATTTAATATTCATTATCACTTTTAAAATATTATTTTCGTATTATTTTATATTGCATACTATTGTTTTGTTATTGTAGTAATATTTTTCTATTTTTATTTAGGGTATTAGTGTTGTTTTATTTACTATTGGTTTGGATATATGAATTCGCTATAATAATTTTCATTTCTATACACGAGTTTTTAAATATATATTTCTCTATTATTTATTACTACTGTTTTTGTTATGTAATGTGCATAATAAAATAACTTTTAGGTCTATTAATGTATATGATTTCTGATATCTTAGAGATTAATAAAAAAATTACCTTTATTTTAAATTAAGGAACGATATTTCAAATATTTACTGTAATATTATTTTTCTATTATTTATTATTATGACTGTCAATATCTTAGATGAATAAAAGTTTACTGTAACTTATCAATATTTAATATTACTTATCATTAATTTAGAAATGTTATTTATAATAGCTGTATCCACCACTTTTTAAAATAGTTTATTCTTAATCTTTTTTGTATTTAATGAGCACTATTTGTATTATTTTTTTAAGTTTATTTAATATTATTTTTTCTAACGGCGAAGTAAGTCTATTTAATATTATTGTAATATAACATGTAAAGTTTACTTAGTTTTCATAATAACTTTTAGTATACAATGTAGTCTTTGTTTGTGAAAATTTTTATAGTAATATTATTTAATATCATTTAACATTTATAAATATTAGTGTTATTATTATTATTTGTGTAATATTTTGTATACTTTATTTTATGTCGATGAACTTACATGATCCTTTTTATGTTATGAAACTAATAATGTAATATGATGTTTGCTTATATTCAATATATTAATATATTCCTAATGTATGGATAATCTGTATACATCAGTAATATTTAAATTTAAAAGTGAAGTGTTTTAAATTTTAATAAAAATATTTAAAATACATAAGCAGATTTTTATTTTAACAGTCGTGGGCTTATTATAATATAAATAAAATAAAGTAAAATAAATTGCGAATAATGCTAAATAAGAAGAAAATTCAAACTTTTATAACGATATGAGTTTTTTTTCACTTAATCTTTTATATAAATAAAAATAAATAAATAATACTAATAAGAAACTTTCAATATATTAAAAATAAGTTTTCTTACATAATTTAAAGTTAAATTAAAAGAAAAGAATTACTAGAGACAAATAGATTGAGTGAATATATAAGAACCACCATTAAATAAAATAAGAGAATATAAGTAGTAAATTAATTCAAAAGAAAAGAGAAAATGAGAATGTTAAGATCTATGAATTTAAATGAATTCACTTATAGTTGTTTTTACAAAGTCATAAAGCACAAATTGTTATATACACAATAATTTCAATGATTTTAAATTATCATTTTAATGGTTTTGAAGATATTTTTTTATTAATTGATAACGTAAACATATTTGAAAATTATATAGGAAAACAACTTAAAAATTATAATAATCACTACAATAAATATTATTTTAGATAACACTAAATTAGACAACAGTATAAAAGTGTTGCCTAAAAATAGTAAAGACAACAGTTTTATAAACATGAATTAAAGTCTATTACAAACTGTGTTATAATTGTTATTTTACAGAAAATCGTTGTCTATTATAAACAGTAACACTTATTTAGATCACGGCTAAAAAACTTTTGTTTAAATTTTATATCACAATTTTATGTTTTAAACCACAATTTTATTTTGTTGTTGATATTTGTTGTAGTGAATATAAATCTAAGAATGCCATGGTAATGTGAATAAATTTGTTGGGAAGAGAAAAATGCTTTCTAATATAGAAATTGTCATTGAGGGAAAAATGCGAAGAAAAGTAAATAAATAATAGTGTCTAAAAGTTTGAAGAGGTGACACAGGATGAACGTGAAAAATAATCCATTCGTTCATTTTCTTTGTCCATAGGAAAGTTTCAACTTTGTAATGGGGCGGGTGAGAGAGCATTTAAGAGAGAAAAAGACATCTTTCTAAATCTGTTGTTCTTTTCCTCTTAGTATCCAACCATAAGTCCCTATCTTTTCAAAAGATATATTTCTTTGACATATCGTGAGTGTTACAAGTTGCCAGCCTCTAAAATTAGAGTACTTCTATTTTTTTAATATAAAATAAAAGAAGAGAAAAAATAAATTAAGATTAAAGGAAAGACGACTTCATAGCATATATCAATGACTGAGAACCTTCACCCTCTTTTCTCTGTCCGAAAACTTCCCTGACCCTTATATTTTCTCAGCCCAAACAGCTCTACAATATCCTTCCATTCATAACCCTGTTAAGACCCTATGATAAACCATTATGTATTATCCGTTTTCAAAACAATCTAAGTTCTCCTAATGCAAGATCAACCTAAATCAAATTCAGAAAAACTTAAATACATTGACTTCATTAAAATATTTTCTTTCTTTCACAAATTACAATCGGAAGGTTAATTATTTTATATTCTGAAATTATAAATTACAAAATAAAATTGAAATTAAACTAATAGAAACTGAAAAGAAAAAATTACAAAACTATGTCTAATTTGTAAAATGAGTTGCAAGTGTACAATTTAAATGACCATTACTATAGTAAATGTAATTACTAAGACTAAAATTGAATTATACAATGGAAGTCAAACGAATTACTAAATTGTACTGTGTAACTGAAATTAAAAAAAAATAAAATACACTGTACAAGGTAAAATACAGACATTTTCACTGCATCAGAACTAAAACTACACTGAAAAGAAAACATCAAAACCTAAGTTCAACTTCTAAATTTAAAATTATAAAACTGCAATATAAAATGAAATTGAAATCAAAGTATTAGACACATATGACATAGAGACATTCTGTAACAAAATGAAACAGAATTAAAATAAGAATGAAATCGAAAACTTGCTTAAAATAGTGAAAAGAAATTAACTAAGATAATACTGCATTATCAAAACCTTTAAAGAAAGGAAGAAAAACTAAAAAGGAATTGTAATGGAAAGAAAATGAAATTCAAGACTCAAACTATAAAAGAGTCAATTAAAATGGAAGCAACACTTAAGAAATTGAAGAATACAACATGCGAAATCAAAACCCTCAAAGCATTGATTCATTCTTCATAACTCTGACCCATCTTAATTTACCCTTACATGTAAAGGAAAACATATATGATTTCTTTGAATATGTAATCAATTCATGGTTGCAAATTTCATTCTGGAAATTAGAAATAATCAAGCATAAATTGAGATTGAAACAACACAGGAAGGATTTCATACATTCAACAATTACCAAATATCAAAAGGAAAGAGAAGAAAAATAACCAAGAACAGCGGAAATAAGGAGAAATAAAAGAAAGAAACTCCAAAAGATCAAGTCAATCGTCATATCCTTCTCTGATGAAGATCACAGGTTAAACCTAACTCTAAAGTATCTCTAACTAATATTTCTAACATCAAAACATTTAATCGATGGACAACATGTGGACAGTAAAATTGAACCACTATTGTAACCCAAAAAATAAAGCATTTAATCTAAATGAAAATTCCATATGCAAATAGTGAAAAAAAAGTAGAAATCATGAGTACGGATAAAGCAACTAAACTAAAATCAAGAAGAAAGAACAAAAACTCAAAACAATAGAAAGCAGAAAATGGAGAAGGCATGGACAATGTAGAATAACAACTCGAAGAATTGAAAACCTAATTGTATTCCTCTCTGTCTTTTCTTGTAAAAGTGAAAAGTGTAAATGAACTGAAACTAAAACTCAAATCTAGTAGTGTACTCTATCTCGATATTGCCAAAGTACTCTTTATAACCAAGGCCAAGTAAAAGTTCTAAAATCTATAACTACATTTAATTTTGTTACATTCTAATAGAATTTTCCATTTTTTCCTTCTGACTTCTAAGCCTGTTTTTGACGAAAATACTCATAAATCTTCCAAGTAAAGTTCTATATGTCCAGCAAAGTCTCACCTTGTTTCTCTCTTCCATCAAACTTTATGTTTTTTTTTTTTTTCTTTGCTTTAACGTTTTCAGTTCATCAGCTGCATCAATTGATCCTGAAAAATTTAACAAAACCATGAGTTAGAAATTTTCTAAAAAGAATAAAATCTATCTAAAACAACAAATTAAGCGAATTAACCTAGTTTTCACTACAGTATCTAAATCTTATGAAAAACATAAATCTCTATGAACAACTAAGAATAAGAAGAGTTAAAATATACAATTGGCCCAAGAAAATGTGAATAAAACAAAGTGTTATCACGCTAACGTAGAACTCCTAAATATTTGTCCTCTCCTCTGCCCTTTCTTTTGATCTGTTTTCTCTAGAGGCCAAAACCATAGCTACCCACTAAGGAACAAATTCCTTAACCAGTGGTATGGTATACTAAACCCTTATGTAATGGATTTGATTCATGAAATTGGGTGAATACACCATTCGGAGTATGTGAACCTAGCCTTAGAATATTTGTTGGTGATCCAAGTCCATGCTTTTAATTGGGCTAGAATAAACAACTCTAATGCATCTACTTAGCATTCTTAAAAATAATATTATTTATGTGATTGCATATAACCCCAAACCACAACCATCCACGTACAATCCCACACTGTGCCTTGTTTGTTATTCAACACCAAATTGTAAACGTTTGGAAGTGTTGTTCTGTTGTGTTGTGATGTACGTTACTCACCCCAACCCAATTAATACATAGGAACCACAGTTGTCATGCGAATTAGCATCCAAAGAATAGGTCGTTGACAGATTCATTAGCACAATAGTACTTCACACATAAATGAGAACCTATTTCTAACCCTTCGTGGTTTAGGTTATCTGTTATAATTATCCTATTCTGTAGAACCCTCCAAGTGAAGTGATGCAGAGCTTTTACCTTCCAAAACTGACAGAATACATCATATTATTGCCCTATTATCACATCTCATATTTTTTATAGGCAGACTTAACAGAATATGTTTCTGGATCTTCATTCTTCCACATCCAAGCATCCTCTTTATTTCCATGTGGATTTACTCCTATAATTAAATGTGTCAAAGGAATCCAGTTAGAGGATCTCCCATTCAAATCATTCCGTCTCCATTTCAATTTGCATTCCCATGATTTATTATTCCAAACTCCTATTTCTAATATTTTAGCCTTTTTATTGATTGAGTTAGCGTACAACCTTGGGTAAGCTTCTACTAGAGCTACATCACTCATCCATTTATCATCTCCAAAACTAATCCTTCTACTTGTTCCTAGCTTCCAAGAGATGTTATCATCAAACCAATTTTCACATTCCCCTTCCCCTATTACAATATCTCTCTACTACCATGATTCATGTCTCTTATTAAGCCTATTATTACTTTCTTTCCTAGTCTTGTATTTGGATTATGTGACTTCTTTCAACACTCCTTCTTTCTCAATTCCTAACCTCTATCTTCATTTACCATTCAGGGAAGTATTGAATAGCTTTAAATCCTTTATCCTTGGACGTTTGTACTCTTTGGCTTTACACACACGTTCTCATTTTATCTATGCAATTTTTTTCCCTCACAGCCCCAGTCCCCATAGGAAAGTGCTTTGAATTTTCTTAATTTTCTTTTCTATGCTCACTGGCATTTTAAAGCATGGGTCTACATACAAGCATGATCCTACTCTGTATTGATCAATTGTTGGTGCTTTAGAATATATAAGTAGTAGACCTGACATTGGTTATAATGTTAATAAAGTTTATCAATTCATGGCACAAGTCTTATATTGGAACATGATAAAGTTGTCAAAAGAATATTTTGATATCTAAATGGCACAATTTTCTATGGTTTAAACCTTCAACCTGCATTTACTTCTAACAATTATAGTTTATTTGCTTACTGTGATGCAAATTGGGTCTCTCTTATTGATGATATAAGATCTACTTCCGGTGTTTCTATCTTTTTTAGATCCAATTTTATCTTTTAGTGGTCCAAAAAAACATTGTTTCCTTGAACAAGTATTTGCGGTTTACACCCAACTATTATATAAATATTTATTATTTAATTAAAATTTAAGGGTAGATTTTTTAAAAGAAATTGTTTGAGACAACAATCATAACCTCATAGATATTAATGTAATTATTCCTAATATATTAGGACAATATATATATTTTATACAATAATAATAATAAGAGTTTTACATTATAACGGAGAACTATCCATTTATTTTATATATTCTAAAAATATTAAAATTAAGTTCTTTATGAGTGAACATTTTGGAGAAGATTTCCCAAAATCTTCTTAAATAGTTTTTACTAACTAGATTTTGTTCTTACTTATATAATAGATACATATAAAAAAATATATGAAAATGAGTGAGGTCTTTATAAGTCTTACCAATCTTAATAAACTTAACATATAATATAGAAATGGGGGCTTATGACTAGACCTAAAAACAAAAGACTTAATCTCACTTGACAGCTTCTTTATGTACCTCTATGGTCTCATCCTGCACTTTCATAGAAAAATTGAAATGTCCAAATTACCATTCATGCATAATATTATATTTCAACTATGCTATGCACCCCATTTATGAGACGTGTTACTGCTTTATTTCCCTGCACCTTTCTTACCAGTGCTGTTTCTGCACCTCTGTCACCGACATTCCTACACCTCTTCACCGGTGTTCCTGCACCTCTTCACCAGCGTGTGTTAGGTTCATCATCATTGTTGGTGTATCTGTTCACAGGAACAAATTTGTGTGGCACCCCCATTTGCGGAGAAGAATACTGTGTTGATTGAACCGTCGACAAACAAATCAACCACCACATGAACCACTACCGACGACCGATGACCATCATAAAATATTTAATGACCACGCACCATATATCACTCCAACAAAAACACAATGTGTTGTCTTTTATTTTCAAATTTCTCTACACCCAATTTTGTAATTTTAATAAGGTTATTTCTGTCATTTAAAAAATTATGGAGGTACAGGGTAAGATCATGGTGGTGCAGGAAAAAATCCCTCATCTCACTTTATCAAACATATGAATTCATGTTCTATTTTTGATGATCCACTATGAATATCAAAAGTTAATGGAAAAGTGATTAGGTAGTTGAGTATTTCTCATTAAAAACATCGATCCTATCATAATCATTTTTCTCAAGAGTGCTTGCCATTTATTAGTGGATAAAAGATATATATATATATATATATATATATATATATATATATATATATATATATATAT
>Ga0209489_109417_pt1 | contig 12160 bp, 11 predicted proteins | sample SiratrowhiteBW_FD_187527 | JGI IMG/M metagenome (GOLD analysis project Ga0209489, IMG submission 187527) | Root nodule microbial communities of legume samples collected from California, USA - Siratro white BW (SPAdes) (version 2) | ecosystem: Host-associated > Plants > Roots > Nodule | place... | reverse complement strand
CTATCTTGTGTGCAATTTGGTGTGATTGAATCTGTGTGATATATTACTTTGAAATTGTGTGAGTTAATTTGCTTCATACTGTCTTTGTTGGATAATATTGGTTAGAATCATTTCTGCTGCATAAAATCCAACTGGTGTATGTGCTGTTTGAAATCTGCTCTCTGCCAGCAAAATAAATCGATTTATTCTTGCCTGAAATCGATTTATTTCACTACTACACCTTAAATCTTTTATCATTGAGGTTCATAAAAGGTTTTTTATTCACTAAACTATTTTCAGTGTTTTAAATCAGAAAAATCTTTTAAAGTTCAATTCACCCCCCTCTTGAACTCAGCCAAATATATTTTCAATTTCAGCAACGGTCTTGAGAAGCTTCTTCTATATAGTTCTTCCCCAATCACAGTGTATCACATGCATTTATGTTTCATAGTTGCCTTCTCAGCCTCTTCACATGTTTCGTCTTTTAAGAACACAATTATTGGAGTCATCCAAGATTATTTCTCTATCTCTACGGCCATGACTTCTTCTCCAAGGGTTATGCTTGGTGTTGGAATCGTCATCTGTATTACTGAGTGGTAGTGGTTCTTGTTCTTGGTACTTGCCAGTTTTGAGAGCAAATCAGCTTTTGCATCCTGTTCTCTTCTGATGCACTCTACCTTAGTTGTTTTGAAGGCTGACAATAGGTTGACAACTTTATGATAGTATTGTATCATCATGTCGTCCTTAACCTGAAACTCTCCAGTTAAGTGGCAAATTGTTAACTTCGAATCGCTTCGACATTGGAACTCTTCGGCTCCTGTCTCCTTAGCATAGTTTAGACCAACTATTATGACTTCATACCTAGCCTAATTATTTGTGGTCTAGAAATCAAACCTTAACAACTGTTCAATGGTCAGTCCTGTTGGTCCTTCCAGAATGACTTCGGCACCGCTTCCTTTCGCATTTGACAACCCATCTATGTATATGATCCATTAGGAGTTAGCACTTGTTGGTTTAGGACTTAACTCCACCAAGAAATCAGCTAAATACTGAGATTTTATAGGTCCCCATGGCTTGTAAGCTATTCCAAACTCGGATAGCTCAACTGACTACCCTATCATTCGTCCTGCAAGATTTGGCGTGGTCAATACCTTCCTAATAAGGTAATCGGTCTTAACCACAATTGGGTGGTTTTAAAAATAAGCCCTCGTTCTCCTAGCTGTGAAAATCATTGCGAGCATCACTTTTTCAATTATTTGGTACCTTTTCTTTGCGTCCCAGAATGTCCTACTCCCGAAATACACATGTTTTTGTTCCTTATCGGCCTCTTGGACAAGGATTAAGCTGATGACTTCTTCTGAAATTGAGAGGTACACCATTATGTTTTGGCCGTGTATTGGCTTTTGTAGCACAGGTGGTGCAACCATAAATTGCTTAAGCTGTGCAAATAGTTCATCACACTCTTGGCTCCACTCAAACTTGTTTCTCTTCTTGAGTAGTCGGATGATCAAGCCAATCTTCTCAGCCAACTTTGGGATGAACTTGGACATGGCAGTTAACTTGCCAACCAGCTTTTGTATTTCTTTGACATTCTTTGGGCTCCTTATCTGCACAATGACCTAACACTTATCGAAGTTTGCTTATATCCCCCTATGTGTGAGCATAAATTCCAAGAATTTTCTGCCTTCAATACCGAACACACATTTGTCAAGATTCAACCTCATGTTGTACTTTTGCAAGGCTGGAAGGACTTCAAGGAGATCGTCCTTGTGTTGCTCACATGAATCTGACTTGATGACAATGCCGTCGACATAAACTTCAACATTTTTTCCGATCAGCCCATGAAAGATTTTATCCATGAGCCGCTGATAAGTGGCTCCTGCATTTTTCAGCCCAAATGACATGACTTCGTAGTACTAGCTTGTGTCCTCCGTCATGAAGGCGATCTTCTCTTTGTCTCTGTCATAACCGGGATCACGACTGGGTGATCAAAAAAATTTTATTTTTTTAAAAAATTATTTTTTAAAGATTGAAGTCACCACTATAGTTTATTATAGAAAACCATAGAAAAACCAAAAATAAAATATCTACTAATTAGATTCAAGATTCAGGAGTCAGTTACGTGTGAGGAAGGTATTAGCACCCCACAACGCCCGTCCTAAGACGGTACCCTTAATAAAATGAATAGAAATAAATGTGACTTTGCAAAATGTCATTTTTCCCAAATAATAACTATAATAATAAAGGCAAATAAAATAACAAAACAAACAAAAAATAAATAAACAAGAAAAATACCAATAAACATAATATAAATAAAAATGCTAATAAACATAATATAAATAAATAACGATTATTCAAATAAAAACAATTATAAATATAAGACAAATAAATGTATAATTTTTTATTTTTTGGATCCGGCAAGGATTAACCTTGGTCCTAAGTATTTCTACAAAAGAAAATCAGTGTTCATGTAATTCTAATTTTGAAAGTTGATTGGTGTTTGATAATTTTGAAATTTTTATATTCTTATTATTTTTTTAAAACTATTTTATATATTTTATTTTTTAAAAATTGTTTTATATTTAATTTTCAAAATTGTTTTATTATTATAAATTGTTTTATACTGTTTTACAATTTTTAAAACAGTTTTATATATTTTTTATTTAAAACAGTTTTGTATTTTTTTAATTTTTAAAACTGTTTATTTTATATTTTTTAAAATTTTTAAAACTTTTTTTTAATTATTTTTTTACTTTTAAAACTGTTTTTATACTGTTTTACAGATTTTTAACTTTTAAAAATTGTTTTGTCTTATTTTGAAAATTGCTTTATATATTTTTTATTTAAAAATGTTTTGTATTTTTTAATTTTTAAAACTGTTTTATATTTTTTAATTTTTTTAAAACTGTTTTTTATTGTTTTACATATTTATAATTTTTTAAAAACCGTTTTGTTTTATTTTGAAACTGTTTTATATATTTTTATTTAAAACTGTTTTGTATATTTTTATTTAAAATTTTTAAAGCTATTTATTTTATATTTTATTAATTTTTTAAAACTTTATTTATTTTTTAATTTTTAAAACTGTTTTATTTATTTTTTTTAAAAATATTTTATTTCATATAGATATATATTTTTTTGAAACTGTTTTACATTATTATTTCGTAAAATTCACAAATGTGATTATTTAGATTTGGCTGAAAATAAATTGCAACTGAAATAATAAAATAAAAGAGGAAAATAAAACAATAAATATACAATTAGTGATTATTGGCGTTAAGTAAAATATTAAAAAAATGTAACTAAAAAGTTAATGAAATTATTTTTTTTTATCTACGTAGTATAAATAAAGTCCAGTACCAAAAAAAAAAAAAAAAAAAAAAAACCAAAAACAAAAAAAAAAAAACAAAAAAAAAACTAAAATGACTATCAATAAGTAATGTTTCTTTTTATAATAGCCATGAATAAATAAATAAAATGTTAGATAAGGCCACGAGTTTTGAAACCAATAATTTTTTTATATTAGCCATATTGATTCAATGTGGCAATAGTGATTGGTTGAAGTTAAGGGTTTACACTGTATAGGTGGGGTCCATGTATTCACCTAGATGACACATAGGGTAAAAAAAAAAGTGGCAGTGGTGACGGGGTTATTTGGGAGGCGACGCGGCAGTTCACCGACAGTACGGTAGTGGTGACGGCGGTATTCGGGAGGCGCCACGGCAGTTCACGGATGGCATAAAGGTTTGTCGTGCTGGATTGCTAGAATGGTAAACTAGTAAGAATATGTTTTTTTTTTATTTGAGTTATGTATGGTTAGGTTTTTCTGGGTTTGATTGTGGCGCGGCCATGGTTTGCTTGGGATTTTGGTTTCAGGTTGTAATGTGGTTTGATAATTTCATATTAAAAACAACATGCAAAGTGCAACAATTAAAATAGAATATTTTATCGATACATGACAGCAGCTAAAATATTACATTTTTATCAATGCAGGGTAAACAGTGGCACCATAAAGCAGGTATATACATCTAAACATAAAAAGTAGATAATTTGTAACTATGAAAGATACCCGTTAAAACATTACTGAGGACCTTTTCCTTTTCCTTATGCTCTCAATGCCTATGAACACACAATAATCTTTCAAACACTGTAATTTTTGTGTCTCTATTCTTCCTGTGTCTCTCTATTCTTCCCGCTTTTCGTGTGTGCCTCGTGTTCACTATATATATCTCTACTCATACCCTTCTGCTTCCTTTTTTAATTCAGATTTAAATCTATTAATTCAAAATTATCTCCACTTAATTATAATATGTAAAACTGCCAATTGACTATTCCTTTTAATTCAGATTTAAACCTATTAATTCTTATTTATTCCTATTTAATTACAATTTGTGAAACTGTCAATTGGCTACTAAATACCAAGGACGAACAAACCTAGACTGAAGAATAGGTAGAATTATACTGCTATTGCTGCCGTGATGTCATAAATACGTATAATCAAATTCAAAAATTATGGGATATGAATGGAAGCAGAGAATAAATGAGAATATTTGAGATAATGTAACTGCTAATAGGCTAAAATATTTATTTTTAAATTCTTTTTCTTATTACTTTTATTGGAAGCAACCTAAATAAAAAAAATAGAAATAGATATTTAAATTTTTTATTAATTTTTTATTATTCTAATATTATTATTATTATTATCTCTTAATATATATTTTTATCTAAAAAAATAAAATAAACCAGCCAATGTAAAAATCTCTAATTACTATTTTGTAAAATAAAAGAGCATAATAGTCCAAAAAAGAAAATGCATAAATTGCTACAGAAATAATCAACATTTAGTTAAGAGAAATTGAAAAAATCATTACTATACTATCATGTAGCAGTAGTCAGCTCAATTGTTCAAATTATTCTAACATTTCTATTATTTTTTAATAATTTTCATGTAATTAATGGGCCTTAGAGGAGGCAGGCAAACAAAAGAAACATGTTAGCACTTTAATGGGAAAGATAACAATTTTTCTTTTTAAACACTTTTAACGGACCAACTTTATTTTTCACATGCCCATTAATTTGAGTTTTTATTCCAAGACAATTATTTTCTAATTGAAATTCTTAATGGACTGGGCTTCCTTCAATTGTTTTTTAAGGATTTTACTTTAAAACTTTATCTAAGAAATAGAATGAAATAAAACCTCTCTTTTTTTATTTATTTATTTTAAAAAAATAATATGGTAACATATATACTTTTTAACTTTAATTTTTTTAATATATTTATTTTGAAATGACCTTATTTGCCTAGACGAAATTGGGTGTTGACAGTTGTCCTTCCTTACTTAAATTTTACCAAATGATCTAAACTTTTAAGAAGCTCAGATTATCTGAGTAAAAGATAAGTAAGGACAAAAACACTAATTTCGTTCGATTTGGGAATAAGTGTATTCAAAGGCAGAGATCCTGCGTTGCAGGGGATGAACAAACCAAGGGATAACTGGAGGCTCGACATAGAGCCCTTTCTCCAAATAGTTGAAAATTTAAAATGAAGATACGACGTAGAGTCCATTCTTCAAAACCATTGAAAATTTAAAAATGAAGATACGATGTAGAGCCCATTCTTCAAAACTGTTGAAAATTTAAAATGAAGATACGATGTAGAGCCCATTCTTTAAAATTGTTGAAAATTAAAAATGAAGATATGACGTAGAGCCCATTCTTCATACATGTTGAAAATTTAAAATGAAGATACGACGTAGAGCCCATTCTTCATACATGTTGAAAATTTAAAATGAAGATACAACGTAGAGCCCATTCTTCAAAACTGTTGAAAATTTAAAATGAAGAAACGACATAGAGCCCATTCTTCAAAACTGTTGAAAATTTAAAATAAAGATACGACGTAGAGCCCATTCTCCAAAACTATTGAAAACATAAAAATGAAGATACGACGTAGAGCCCATTCTCCAAAACTATTGAAAATTTAAAAATGAACATACGACGTAGAGTCCATTCTTCATAAATGTAATTTGAACTTGAGTCTGATTTGATTGGAGTTTTGATGAAAATGCTTGAATGCATGCATGACATGAATGCACAACACTTTGAACTTTTAATCTTTCCTGAATGTTGAATGAAACTTTGAGTTTCTGAACACATGTTTGAACGTTTGAAAATTCAAGTTGAATGCATGTATGAATGTAAGAATACATGTAAATTTGAGTTTTTAAATACATGTATAAATACACAATGATTTGATTTTGTTTTCTCCTTATTGAATTTATTTAAGAATGCCAAGTTCTGTTGTTTTTTCAAGAATAGAGTATATACAAAGGTTTAGTCATGTACTCAATAGGTACCATAATTTTCAAAAGAAATCTATGTACAAGTTTATAGGTATGTATAAAAGATTTTGTTCAATGACTTTCTAATATGTCAAAATTTATGTACAAAGGAATATTTTTCAATAACTTCTTCCAATGTTTATTCAAAAAGTATGTACAAAGATATGTTTTTTATGTACATTCAAAAGGATTTTTCAATGATTTTTTTTTTAAATGTGTATGTACAAAGAATTTTTAAAAAACTCTCAAAAATATGTACAAACTTCAAAATGAACATATGTACAAGAGTTTTGGTTGATTTTTTTTCAAAAGTATGTACAAAATGGTTTTCTTTGATTTTTTTCTTTAAAAATATACACGAAAATGATTTTTTCCTTTCACCCAAAAGGGTTTTCAATGTAGAATCAGGTGTTCCTTGTAAGACTGAATTCATTGGATGCTAATTTTTTCTCAAAAATCTCATAAAGTTGAAGCACATGCACAAAAAGATAATCACTAGCTTTCTGTTTAGAAACACAACTTTGATGTATGCTTGAACTCTCATGCGAAGGGTAAGTGTGTAGAGAGTTTGAGTTATTTGAAAGGTATTGAGGAGCAAATCTTCTAACAGTGCTACCCTAGTTTAGGTGCCCCAACTTTGGTAAATCAGACTTTAGATTTGAATGAAAGCACAACTATTTCCAACAGGGGAATGACTTTATAAGGAAGCCCCACCCAAAATTACCCCAGTTGCGAGGGCGAAGGTAATGATATGATATGTGTGAAGGATTGGCTACTTCTATGAAAGTGGGATAGCAAAGGTATGAAAGAAACCGGAGTGCCCCAAGGGTGATGAAAGATTAGCTATTTTTGTGAGGTAGGAATGGGGTAGCAAGGGTATGTAGGAAACCAGATTGCCCCAATTGGTGTTGTATCCTCAACCGACTTGTAGAATGACCAAAACTTTAGTCCAATAGAGGCACTCTGATAAATTTTTTCTGTTTTTCCTTTTTATTCCTTTTTTTCTATTTTCTTAACACATATTATAAATCACATCATCTTGTCACAAATTTAATCCTTATGAAAATCATTGCAATCATTCAACGATCAATATAGACTTTATTGGTCTTGTAATGTGGCTAGGGGTAAAGAGGATTGTGAAGAAAAGGATATAAAGGCTCAAAAATTATTTTGGGGTTTTATATTTAAACGAGGATCATCACCCAAATGTTGTAATCAACCAAGGTCATCTTCCATGAGCTTTTCATATAACGTTCCTTTTCTCTATTTTCTTTCTCCTTAAAGAGCCCTTGTTGTACACTTCTCTTGACGAACTTTTGAGAATATCTCTTTTTTTCTTCTTCTTTTCTCTTTTTCTTTCCTTTTCATTTTTTAATTTTTTTCTTTTTTCCTTCTCATATTTTTCCTTTTCTTGAGAAGCTTGCGATGTACTCCTTGCATGATGTGCATTTTCCTTTAAGCTTTCACAAACTTCTGATGATACTCCTTTATTGATGAATTAGGAGCTTCCACATATAATTTTTTTATGAATTTCTTCTATCGAAACCTTAGATTGAACTTCAAATTGTTGATGATCCTCATTAGGGTTATTTGAAAGAAAAATTTTGTTTAGGCTCAAAGAGGGTGCAAAGGATTTGTAAAAGTGTTTAGGATGAAAAAACATGGTCATATATCACTTCAAATCATGATTACTTAATCTTCAAAAAGATTAACAGTGAAACAAAATTTAATGACTTCCAACACATGTCTTTTTTTTATATTTGTACTTTTTTTCCTTGTCCTATCTTTTGCTTAGATTGTCCTTGCGGGTTTTCAATGTAACAGATTTTTATTTTTTATTTATTTTGAATGCCTTTGGAGATAAGAAATAGAAACAATCTTTTCGCTAGTAGTAAAAACATGTTTCTGCCTTCCTATAAGAGTTTCCTTAGGAAGTGGAAATCTTTGAGACAAACCTTTGTCTTAGTATATTTGGAGAAATTTTAGGCTTTTTAGGAATTTTGGGAAGGTGAAAGGTATCAAGCATTATATCGAGACAATTTCCTTGAGAAAGGCAGCTTTTACCTTCGTTAAGCATTTTGCTATTCACGGTTCATTTTTTCATTTATGATCTCATGAACTCAGTAATTTACGAACAAATAATTCATCACATTGAAAAAGATAATTTTTTGACGTTCGCACTGAAGTACGATATCCATGAAAAGCGAAAGGTAGCATTTCATGCCAGTCTTTATAAGTGACTACCATTTTCTGGACAATTTTCTTTATGTTCTTGTTTTCCGCTTCTACTACTCCATTCATGTTGGGTCGATAAGGAGTATAATTATGATGTTGAATCTTGAATTCTTCACATAGCTCAGACATCGTTTTGTTATTCAAGTTTGTAGCATTATCAGTGATGATTCTGCTAGGTAGACCATATCTGCAAATGATCTCTCTTTTGATGAACTTTGCGACTACTTTTCTTGTCACATTGGTATAAGAAGCAGCTTGTACCCATTTGGTAAAGTAATCTATGGCCACCAGAATGAAACGATGCCCATTTGAGGATAACAAAATGGCCATGGTGCGGATGCCCCACATGGTAAAGTAATCCAATGACATCCATACCCCACATGGAAAATGGCCATGGTGCGGATAACACATTCAACGCTGCCGGCGAGACATTGATATTGTCTGCGTATTTCTGACACTTAAGACATTTCTTGACATGGATGCAACAATCATTCTCCATAGTCAACCAGAAATAACCTGCTCTCAAGATTTTTCTAGCCATTGAATGACCATTCATATGAGTTCCAAAATCTCCTTCATGAACTTCATTCAAGATTAGTTCTGCCTCTTTTGCATCTACACATCTAAGGAGCACCATATCATGATTTCTTTTGTACAATACTTCCCCATTTAGGATGAACTTCGTAGCCAATCTTCTTAACATTCGCTTATCATTCTCAAAGGCCCCTTCAGGATATTCTCTGTTCTTGAGATATTGCTTAATATCAAAATACCATGAATTTTCATCTTCATCATAGGTATTTCACCTCCTTGGTTTACCTCAAACATGGATGATAAGGTTGCTAAAGCATCAGCTAATTGATTATCTTTCCTCGAGATGTGATGAAATGTTATAGTATCAAAATACTCCATTAATCCCTAATATATGCTTGATAAGGAATCAATTTTTGATCTCGAGTTTCCCACTCTCCTTTTACCTATTGGACAACGAGGGCAGAATCCCCATACACTTCTAAACATTTTGCCCCAAATTCAATGGCAGCTCGAATACCCATAACACACGCCTTATACTTTGTTGTATTGTTGGTACAATTGAAACATAATCTTGTTGTCATAGGTATGTATTGCTTTGCATGAGAGATAAGAACTACTCCTATTCCATGCCCCAATGCATTAGATGCTCCATCGAAGAACAAAGTCCACGTATTCTCATTATTGTCATCTTCAAGGATCAGAATTTCTTCATTCGGGAATTCAGGTTGCATGGATTGGTAATCTTCATATGGGTTGGTGTGCCAAGTAGTTTGCAAGGACACTGCCTTTGATAGCTCATATTCGGATAAAAGCATTTGCCTTCGAGCTATTCTCCCTATAAGAGCAGGTTTTTCAAAGATATACTTGATTGGATCCATCTTGGAGATTAACAATGTTGTGTGACTTAGCATATACTGTCTTAATCTGTGGGCTGCCCAAGCCAAAGAACAACAAGTCCGTTCTAATGCAGAATATCTTTGCTCACAATCTGTAAATCTTTTGCTCAAGTAATAAATGACATGATCTTTCTTTCCCGTTTCATCATGTTGACCTAGAACACAGCCCATTGATCCATCTAACACAGTCAAGTATAAAATAAGAGGTCGCCCAAGGACTGGCAGACGTAGTATTGGGGTTCTTGTAGATATTGCTTAATCTTTTCAAAAGCTACTTGACAGTCTTCATTCCATTCTTTAGTCTGATTCTTGTGCAACAATTTGAATATGGGCTCGCAAGTGGAAGTCAATTTGGAGATAAATCTAGCAATATAGTTTAGTCTTCCTAGAAAACCCCGAATTTCTTTTTCCGTGCATGGATGGGGCATTTCTAGAATTACACAGACCTTGTCTAGGTCCACCTCGATCCCCTTTTGACTTATAATGAAACCTAGAAGTTTTCCAGATCTCACGCCAAAAGTGCATTTTGCCGGATTCAGCCTGAGCTTGAATTTTCTTAATCTTTCAAACAATTTCCTCAAATTAGCTAGATGTTCTTCTTCGGATTTTTTGACTTGGCAGTCATATCATCAACATAAACTTCAATTTCTTTGTGCATCATGTCATGAAAAAGAGTTACCATTGCCCTCTGATATGTTGCTCCAGCATTTTTAAGTCTGAATGACATCACTTTATAACAAAAGGTTCCCCATAAAGTAATGAAAGTAGTCTTTTCCATATCTTCCGTTGCCATCTTAATTTGATTATACCCGGAGAAACCATCCATGAATGAGTACATTGAAGATGTAGCAGTGTTGTCCACTAGTGTATCGATATGTGGTAGTGGGAAATCATCCTTAGGACTGGCTCTATTCAAATCCCGATAATCAACACACATTCGCACCTTCCCATCTCTCTTTGGTATTGGCACGACATTTTCTACCCATTGGGGATATTTGGCTACCGCTAGAAAACCTGCATTAAATTGTTTTTCCACTTCTTCTTTTATCTTCAATGTCATTTCAGGTTTTGAGAACATTCCAGCTAAAGAGGCGACTTATGTTGTACCATGTCAGGATCTAGTACAGGCATGTCTTGATAGGACCAGGAAAAAACATCTTTAAATTCCCTTAACAGAAGGTACAACTCCTTTTGCATCTCCTTTATCAGACTGGTTCCAATTTTAACATGTGTTTCTTCCCCATTTTCTCCCAAATTAACTGTCTCAAGTCTCTCTTCATGTGATTTGACTTCTCTTGTCTCTTGTTCTATTAATCTCAACAATTCTGGAGGGGGTTCATAGTCCTCGTTATAATCATTTTTCGTATCCTTGACAAGGAGTTCGAAATTTGGACGTGAAATCTTCAAGTTTTCAACACCATCACGTCTGCATTATTCGATTTTATGCAAATAAATAGGCAAGAAAACAAATAAGAACCACAAATTTATTGGAAAAGAAATGCACCTTGACTTTTATTTATTGAACTTGAAAATCACAAAATTTTAAGCCCAAACCAAGGCTTTATTGAATTTGAAAAACACAAAGTTTTAAGCCTATACAAAGACTTTATTGAAAGAAAGAAAAACAACGATTACATTTCAGCATTAACAAACACCACAGGTAAATCCTGGAACTCCCAATTATTGATTCTTGCATTAGGAAGGCAAGGGCGCACGAGCTTTAGACTCCCTCCAGTCGGTGCTTCTTCAATTACAACCACTTGGTTAGTATTTATCCATCCTGCACTTCGGAAATGTCGCAACCGGGGTCACGACAGGGATGGCGAACAAAACAATTTAATTTTTTTTAAAAAACAGAGGAGTCGCCACCATAATTTATTAAAGGAAAACTATGAAAAACTGAAAACAGGATAAGGCAAGTTCGCAAAAACCAAATTTAGATTCCGGGAGTCGGTTACGTGTGGGGAAGGTTGTAGGAACAGCTGGCTCCAGAAGGGGGGGTTGAATGGAGCCTGATCTCAATTCGCTATAAATAGAAACCACCAACCAAGGCAAAAATATATAAGCACAGATAAAGCAGTTTTATACTGGTTCACCCTAATCTCTTGGGCTACGTCCAGTTCTCCCTTGAACAAACCGTTCAAGAGGTTCCACTATTAAGCAAATAGTTACAAC
>Ga0209489_109416_pt1 | contig 12161 bp, 7 predicted proteins | sample SiratrowhiteBW_FD_187527 | JGI IMG/M metagenome (GOLD analysis project Ga0209489, IMG submission 187527) | Root nodule microbial communities of legume samples collected from California, USA - Siratro white BW (SPAdes) (version 2) | ecosystem: Host-associated > Plants > Roots > Nodule | place: USA... | reverse complement strand
CGATGTAAAGTTAATTATCTAAATAATGTACTATGTTTACATATTTTCTTTTACAACAAAAAATAAATTAAATAAGATGGAACATTTTAGGGATGTTCCAACTCTTTACATATCAGTTCAATTGACCATAATACAATCATCAACTATATTAATATGCAAATCCTATCTTGAACTCAGCCAATAAATTACTATAACCTAGCTCTAACCATATCCAGGGTCCCTAATGACAGTCCCACACTAAACAAACTCACTAACATAGGAATTTATTTGAAAAACTGATTGTGAGTGCTAGGAATATGAACAACATTGAGTATGTTTAATCACGTGCACAAATAATAACATTTTATTGATTACTCCTTCTCTAATGCATAATGTCGCAACCGGGATCACGACAGGGCGATCAAAAAAATTTATTTTTAAAATATATTTATTTAGAGATTTGGAGTCGCCACCATAGCTTATTAAGGAAAAACATGGAAAAACCAAAATTAAAAAAGTCTGCAAATCAAAGTAAGGGTTCGAGAATCGGTTACGTGTGAGGAAGGTTTAGGGTTTAAGACGATAACCTTTAATCAATTGGATAGAAATAAGTATAGTTGTTTTTAATATTAATTTTCCGCAAATAAAATAATAATCACAACAAATAATAAAAACAAGCAAGTATATTTATAGGAAAACCTGCAAATAAACAAAGAAAATATTTTATTATTTTTATTTGGATCCGACAAGGCTTGACCTTGGTCCTAGGTATCTCTATACATGATAGAAAATCAGGGTACACGTAGTTCTATTTTAAGAATTTTTTTAGTGATATTTGATATTTTAATTTTGTGAAATTTTTATATTTTTTAATTATTTTTTTATTTTGAAAAACTATGTTTTTTATATATTTTTTTATATTTTTATTTTTTAAAAAACTGTTTTATATTTTTAATTTTCAAAACTGTTTCGTTTACACTATCTTTTAAAAAAATTTAAAAAATTGTTTTTATTGTTATAAAATTGCTTTATGTTTTTCATATTTAAAATTGTTTTTTGTACTTTTTTTATTTTTAAAACTACGTTAAAAATTGTTTTGTATTTGGAAAAAAATTTAAAACTGTTTTATATATTTTTTTAATTTTTAAAACTGTTTTTCGTATTTTTTTATTGAAATTAAATATTTTTATTACTTTTAAAAATGCTTTGTTTATTATTATTTTTTAATTATTTTTATAAACTATTTGGAATATAATTTTTATCTTTTAAAAATTTGTAAATAAAAATGCTCAAACAATTATCTAATATGAATCAAAGAAATAAGGGTTGAATATTAGGACAATAAAAGAATCAAATGAGCAATCAAAATAATCACATTATGTACAACACATACAAAAAAACGATTGAACTGGACTTACCCGTTGAAGCACTACTTTAGAACTTCGAACTTTTTCTCCTTCTGCCCTCAATGACTCTAGATGCCCACTACTTTTTCAGCACTGTAATTCTTGTTATCTCTTTATGTTTTTCTTGTGTGCATCCACTTGCTCACTATGTATATTTATACTAATTTCAGTCAGCCCACTCTTAATTCAAATTTTACATCCATTAGTTCCTGATTATTTCCATTTAATTAGAATTTGTGAACTCCCAATTGATTATTCATTTTAATTCACATTCAAATCTATTAATTCCTAACTATCCCCACTTATGACACTAATTGACTGTTAAATCCCAAGGACGAACATAGACTGAAAAATGGGCAGAATTGTACTGTTGTTGTTGTTATGACATCATAACCTCCCATATATATATATAATCAAATACGAAAAAATATAGGGAATAAATGGGGAATATTGGAGGTAATGTGGGTGAAATATTTTACTATTATTTTTTAATTAATTTTTTTCTTTATTGTTTTTTTCATTTTTACATTTATTGAAAGCGACCTAAATAACACAACAATAGAAATACGTACTTAAACCTTTTTTTTTAATATTATTACTTTATTATTATTTTGAAATATATATTTATATTTATTCTAATTTCTGAAAAATAAAACATCTAATGTAAAAAATTCTAATTACTATTTTAGAACATTAACCAAATGCAGCCTGTAAAATAAAAAGGATGAGCATAACAATTAAAAAAGAAATGCACCAATTATTAGACAATCAGCATTTAATTGAAAATCATCAGTTTAATCACTATTAAGCAGAATCATCCGAATAATAATCAAATCTACTATTCAAATTTCTAACATTTCTATAATTCTTGAGTTTATTTTCAATTAATATTCATATCATTAATGGGCATCAGAAAAGGCAGGCAGAAATAGAGAGAATGTAACATGATAACACTTTAATGACAATTTTATTTTATTTTATTTTATTATTATTATTTTAACAAATTTTTAATGGACTAATTTTCTTTACTTTTTCCTTTTTACGAATTTTATTTTTAAAACTTTATTTATAAAATATAATGAAACCAAATTTTTTTTTTTACTTTTATTTACTTAGACGAAATTGGATGTTGACAGCTGCCCCTCCTTACTTAAATTTTACCAAATGATTTGAACTTATGAAGTTCAAATTATCTGAGAAAAGATAGTAAGGACAAAAACACTAATTTCATTCGGTTCTGAAAATAAAAGACAACAAGACAATAAGATCAATGTATAGATAAAGGCCGAGACCTTGTACTGACATGAGAGGGTCGCGTACCTTAAACTGACCTTGTATTGAGATGAGAGAGTCGTTATTTTAGATTGAACTGACCTTGAACTGAGACGAGAGGGTCGTTGTTCTTCATTTTGACCTTGTACTGAGATGAGAGGGTCATAAATTTTGGATTGAACTGACCTTGTACTGAGACGAGAGGGTCGTTGTTCTTCATTTTGACCTTGTACTGAGACGAGAGGGTCGTGAAGATTGATTTTTGAACTGACCATGAAGTAGAGGGTCATTTATCTGAATCTGAGACCGTGCATCAGAGGGTCATAACTTGTATTTGAGACCTTGAATCAGAGGGTCATTTCTTGAATTGACCTTATACTAGAGGGTCATACATCTGAATTTGAGACCTTGAAACAGAGGGTCATAACTCCTTATCTGAGACCTTGAAATAGAGGGTCTTTTATCTGAATTTGAAACCGTGCATCAAAGGGTCATAACTTTTATTTAAGAGCTTAAAACATATGGTCATTTATCTAAATCTGAGACCGTGCATCAGAGGGTTATTTCTTGAATTGACCTTGTACCAGAGGGTCATACATCTGAATCTGAGACCTTGAAACAGAGGGTCATATATCTTAATATGAAACCGTGCGTCAGAGGGTCATAACTTTTATTTGAGACCTTGAAACAGAGGGTCATTTATCTTCATTAAATTTTTGTACAATGTCACTAAGATTATACCATCATGTTGTAAAATGCGAAGATATGACATTTAGTCTTTTCCCTTAATAATATCTTATGTTGATTTGCATGAAGTTTGATTTTCCTTGTTGAAAGATGTATGTTGGATGCATGACAATGCATGAATCTTTTGGTTTATTCTTTTTGAAGAATGCATTTATAAATACATGAAATTTTATTTTGAAAAATGCATGAAATTTGTTTGAATATGAATTTTTGATTTTGTTCTTTTTGAAAAATACATATAAGAATGCATTAAATTTGTTCTTTTGTGCTTGATACATTTATGAATGCATGAAATTTTTGATTGAATATGAATTTTGAAAATGCATGTTTGAATGCATGAAATTTGATTTTTTTTTTTAATGCATGAAATTTTTGATTGAATCTGAATTTTTAATTTGAATAAAATTTGGTTTTCTATTTTTTTTTCCTTTTTGAAGAATGTATATACGAATGCATGAGATTTAATTTTTTTTTTAAGTTTGAATGAAAATGCATGCTTGAAATGATAATATATGAACGATGATTTTGGGATGATGAATATTTCAAATATGCATAAAGAATTATCATTTTTGTTTTGATGAAGTATGTAATTTTTTCTAGAGAAAAAAAAAGGTATGTACAAATTTTCCAAAAGAGAGTGTATGTACAAAAGATTTTTTTTTTAATGTTTATTCAGTGTATATAAAAAGGATTTTTTCTTATTAATTTTTCAATGCTTCAAAATTTTATGTACAACCGATTTTTCCAAAAGTTTATATGTACAAAGTGTTTCAAAAATATGTACAAGTTGCAAAGTAAAAATATGTGCAAAAGTTTTTCCCTTTATTTTTCTTTTTGAAAATTTCAATGTGCAGAATCAGAAGTTCTTGATAATCATTGAATTCACTGGATATCAACTTCCATTTTTGAGAAAACCAAAGACATTTGAAGCTAATGTCAACATGGTGTAATTATCAAATCTTCTGACAAGATTGCCCCAGTTTTGGTGTGTTGGGCTGGCTATGTGAGCTTTAAGCTTGGAGGGCATGAACAACTTGGTTCAAAAGAAAATAAGGTTAGTGTAAAAGGTTGGCCCTGAAAGAAAGACAATTCATGCAAACTGTCCCAGTTTATATGTTCAAAGGGGAATGATGAGATTTATATGAAAGATGGATTGTCTTGGTAAGCTGACAAAAATGGGGTAATAAGGGTAAGGATGAAACTGAATTGCCCCAGTGTTATATGAGGGATGACAAAGGTAATGGAAATCAGATTGCCCCAGTTGGTATGCATGATGAGATATATGTGAGGGAAGGCAAGGGTATTAGATTGCCCCAGTGTTACTTTTTATGTTTCATTCTTAGTTGACCTGCGTATAAATGATTCTCTTCTAAAAAAGGCATTCTAGCAGACATCTTTCTTCTTTCATTTTTCATTCATTTTTCCTTTTTTACTTTTTTTCATTTTTTAACACGTATTATCGGTCACATCCTCTTGTTACAAAGTTAAACTTTATGAAAATCGTTGCAATCATTCCTGAATCAACATGGACTATATTGTTCTTGTAACGTGGTCATAGGTTACAAAGTTGTGAGAAAAGGATATAAAGGCTCAAAATTTATTTGTGGGCTTGAAAAGTTTACAAGGAGCATCAGTCAATGTTATATACAATCAAGGCCTCTTCTATGAACTTTCCATCATCATGTTCTTTATTCCATTCTTCTTTTTTCATTTTTCTTTTTTTTTATCAATCCCTTTTGACAAGTTTCTAATGTACAACTTTCATTTATGATAATATTTCTTTTTTGATGACTTAGGAGTTTTTTTGATATATTCATTTTTTATGAACTTTTCTGCTATAATACTTCTTCTTTGGTAATTTTTTTCCTTAGAACCTTAGGCTGAGTTTCATGATGTTAATGATCCTTCCTTTGGGTATTTTTGAAAAAAAATTCTTTTTTTTTCTCAAAGAGGGTGCAAAAGTTTTGTAAAAGTGTTTAGGATGAAGAAACATGGCCATATATCATTTTAATCATGATTGCTTGATTTTCAAAAAGTTTGACAATGACACAAAATTAATAACTTCTGACACGTGTCATTTTTTCTTTTTTATTGTCCTAACCTTTTTTTAGATCGCCCTCTTGGGTTTTCAATATATAACTTCAGTATATATTTCTTTTTTTACGACATATTGAATAAAAAAAACTAAATAATTGATTTAAATAATAAATCCAAATGGCATAGAAATAAAATAATTAATATTATAATTAGCTATAGTAAAAATATTAAGCCCAAAATGTTTTTTATTAACAGTCTCATTATCATTATTATTATGTTTACAGTTTTATTTTTTCCAAAAATTAAGTAATGTTTTATACTTTTTATTTTTGAAAAAAATTTTATATTCTTTATCTTTTTTTTGAAAATTTTTATTTTTTATTTTTGAAAAATATTTTATTTTTTCAATGATTTTTAAAGATTTTTAGAAACTTTTATATTTTTTCCTTTTTCTGAAACCTTTTACCTTTTTATGATTTTTGAAAATTGTTTCACAAAAACAACATCATTTTATTATTTTTTACTTTTTCCCGAAAAATTAATAGTTCATTAAATTTTTAGGAAAATTTTATATTCTGCTTGAGAAATTAAAAAGGTCTTGTATTTTTTTTATTTATTTTTAAATGAATCAAAGCAATAAGGGCTGAATATCAAGATATTGTAGCGACTCTCAAACAAGACAATCATATTACATAAAGAAATAAATGAATCAAGTAAGCAATCAAAATATATCAATTAAAGATCCTCAAACAATTCATCAATAACTTTTGAGAGTGTCTTATGTTTCAATAAGGGTTGAATATTAGGACAATAAAAGAATCAAATGAGCAATCAAAATAATCACATTATGTACAACACATACAAAAAAACACGATTGAACTTGACTTACCCGTTGAAGCACTACTCTAGAACTTCGAACTATTTCTCCTTCTGTCCTCAATGATTCTAGATGTCCACTAATTTTTCAGCCTTGTAATTCTTGTTATCTCTCTTTGTTTTTCTCGTGTGCATCCACTTGCTCACTATGTATATTTATACTAATTCCAGCCCACTCTTAACTCAAATTTTAAATCCATTAATTCTTGATTATTCCCACTTAATTGGAATTTGTGAACTGCCAATTGATTATTCATTTTCATTCACATTCAAATATATTAATTCATAACTATCCCCACTTATGACACTAATTGACTGTTAAATCTCAAGGACGAACATAGACTGAAAAATGGGTAGAATTGTACTGTTGTTGCTGTTTTGGCATCATAACCTCCCATACATATGATCAAATTCGAAAAAATATGGGGAATAAATGAGGAATATTGGAGGTAATGTGGCTGAAATATTTTACTATTATTTTTAATTAATTTTTTCTTTATTGTTTTTTTCCTTTTTACATTTGTTGAAAGCGACCTAAATAACACAACAATAGAAATAGGCACTTAAACCTTTTTTTTTGTTTTATTTTAATATTCTTATTATTTTAAAATATATATTTGTATTTTTTCTACTTTCTGAAAAATAAAACAAATCATCTAATGTAAAAAAATCTAATTACTATTTTAGAACATTAACCAAATGGAGCCTGTAAAATAAAAAGGATGAGCATAATAATTCAAAAAGAAACGCACCAATTGTTAAACAATCAACATTTAATTGAAAATCATCAGCATTTAATCACTATTAAGCAGAATCATCAGAATAATAATCAAATCTACTATTCAAATTTCTAACACTTCTATAATTCTTGAGTTTATTTTCAATTAATATTCATATCATTAATGGGCATCAGAAAAGGCAGGCAGAAAGAGAGAGAATGTAACATGACAACACTTTAATCAAAATTTTATTTTATTAATATTATTATTATTATTATTTTAACAAATTTTTAATGAACTAATTTTCTTTACTTTTTTTCCCTTTTACGAATTTTATTTTTAAAACTTTATTCATAAAATAGAATGAAACCAATTTTTTTTTTTTTTTTTTTTTTTTGCTTTTATTTCCCCAGACGAAATTGGATGTTCCCTTTTAAAACCGAACATCTTTGCCTTACTATTGTTGTAGCTTCTGTAGCTTTTTATATTCGTTTCCAACAGAGTAACTAGTTAGGGATAAGTGTTCCATTTCTTTGTTTGTTTCATGACCACCACGTTCATCGTGCACTTCCATGCTTCTTCATGTGTATACCCTGCAACCAACTTTCAATCTAGGCATGTCAAACTATTTGACCACTCAAGTACGAGAAATAAGTATTTGACTTTTTATGTTTTAGCCATGACCATCATTTTTAGCTGTGCTTGGCAAAATATTTCTGTATCATGCACTTTATTATTTCTAAACACTACATTATTTCTAAGATTCCATATTTCTGACACTATAGTTATCCACATCCCTTTCCATGCTTTAACTACTTTCAAATTCAGTCCCAACAAATGAAAACTCAGCATATGCAGATTAAGGTATTCATGCCTAATTGTCTCTATTACAACCTACCTATCACATGCATCCCACACTCTTTGTACTACCTTACAAGTTATAAATAAATTGTTTTACTGTTTCCTCACTTTTCAGACACATAAGACATATCAGACTGTTTACATTCACGCCTCTCCTAGATAAATTAAATTTTGTAAGTAACTGGTCCTACATTGCCCTCCAAATACATACTAATACAGATGATGATGTCTTAATATTTCAAATCAATTAAATCAATTACGTTTACTAATGTTATGTATGTTAAACTTAGTAATCCTAAATCAGGCTATAAATTTGGAGGCTTTGGTATAAATTTGGAGGCTTTGGTATGATTAAAGGGATGGGAAAAACATATCTATAATGATTAATGAGTAGACACTTCAAGTGTATGATTTTACCATTTTTATGTATGTTCTTTTAATATTTTTGTCAAACCTTTATGTTATTATTAAAATTTGGATTATGCCATTTTCTCCATTTCAAGTTTTTTGTTTCTCCTTTATTCTTTTCAAACCCAATTTGTTATCATGTTCAACTTTATGTACTTTTTTTTTCAAACAAGTTATTTTAAATCATATTTACAATTCTCGGAAAGTCTTTCAAATTTACATTATAAGAATGCTTTAATATTAAAACTTGATAGATATTAATAAAATATACTTATTTTTATTATGAAAGTGAAGTCTTAGTAACAATAAATGTTAATTTTACCCCCTTTTAATATGTAATTGAACGTTAAATTTTTTGTTTTGTATAGTATATGTTTCATCATCGTCTAAAGTGAAATTGAACATTAGTTAAAAAGAAATCACAAGTCATATTTGTTTATTGAAATAAACTTATAAAAACATCCAGAATAAATTGACAACCTAGTGTAATGTAAGATTTATAAAAAGGAATTCTAATCCATCTCAACACAACTTGTAGATTTATTGACTTCAACTTTTTTTTATAATAATTTTAGGATTTTTTTTCTTCAATAAATAAGATTCTGTTGGTATTACGTAAACTAAAAAATTAACCTGAGGTTTCTACCTCAAACTAGCACTTGATTAATTTTCATTACGATAATCATAGTTCCATTATTATTTTGATTTTTATGAAGAAGTCATCTTTAAACATAGAATTCAAATGTATAAAAAAGTTATTTCGATTAGCAAACAAACATCAATGTTGTGTGCATTTATTATCTTTCATCGAGTTAATTATATTTAACGTGAAGATATTTAAGTTGATCAAAGCATTGAATTCAGAAAGAAACTATCATAGAAGAGGTTAGGTAATTGAAAAAGATAATTGTGAGATTCTGTGCTACTCGAAAAGTATGTGAATTGCGTAAGAACTACATGCACGTGCTTTGTCAACCTTTGAGAAGGGAGCAAGTACATGTAAAGTTGTTGTGGTCAACAATTAACAGGAGAAGTCACAATAGGACAGTGTGATGGACACCACATAAAAACAAACAGTTTCATCTTGCAGAGAGATTTGAGAAAATTATACAGTGAAGAAAATAATATCAAATAATTTAACAAAGGGATGCACAGAAGGTTAGGAGTGAAACAAATGACACATTTTATATGATAATTTTAAGAATTCAAACGTCAGTGTAAATCAAATATTGAATAAATGTAGGAAAGTTTTTATTGTTCTTAATTTCAAAGCAGTAGTCAAATTACATCAATTATATGGGATCTGTAACTCTTGTGAGGAGTCAACTAAACACATTTTTTTATTATAATAGATTTTATTTTTTTATCAATAATAAAAATAAAATAAGTGAAAGTATTTGAGATGTTTCAAGCCTTTGTACACAAAAATATATACACAGACTTTCAAAAACTAACAAATAGACAGTTTTCCCACCAAATTGATCCACATAAAAAGAAGACATAATATTCCAAAATTAACAGACAAAATAATAAGCATTCAGGTTCCCAACAGTTTATCCATGCAGTGATTGAACCTTTTTCATTTATTAAATCCTGTCAAGGGTGAAATATCTGATAAAGATGGGTGAGTTTGAGTAAAGTTCTTCACTTTTATGTCATACAATATTTTGTGCAGCATAACGTTGGATCAGTAGAGTAAAGAAATTGGAATATGTGAAATATTATGTTTGCTATGATTTGGAGCATTTAAAGAATGAGAGGAATATATATGTGTTCAAAAATATAAAGTTTTCATAGTTATTTAACTTACATAAAATCAGATGATTAGTATCATATTAAACTTCTCATTCTTCTCAATAAACACTCCATATGCTTTTTACTCACTGAAGTATCAAATGTCAATCAAATTAAAGAAGTACCAAGTAATTTAAAAAATATATATTCTTTATAAAATTACTTGATACTTCTTTAACTGCTTAAGATAAATATTCATACATAACTAAAAAAAAAAATCAAATAGCTAAACCTAGAAGAAATAGGACAAGTCCCAATTATACCAATTGAGTATCTTATTACATTTTGTTTATGAGCTTTGCACCACTATATACAGGTCTTCACGGTAACAAAATCAATTAAAAATATAATATTTATTTAAACATTAAATAAATACATAAATACTTTCATGTTTAATTTAAATTTATAATTCTTAAAAACTGGATAAATACACGCTTTTAATAAATATTTTCATCAAAAAGTAAATACACACAAACTTATAATAAATGCTTACGTTAATATGTAAAAATTATAAATACATTATTAAATACTTTCATATAATAAATATAAATATTTAATGAATGTATTTGTTTAACTATTATTTATATAAATATTAAATAATATAATTAATGATATTTTATTAAATATAATATATCATTAATATGCACTGAATTTGTTAAAGTTGACTTAATGAAAAAAAAAACAGATATATTCATGTTTTAATTAATATATGTAGTAAACAGCTTCATATTGAAACGGAAAATGATACTTTGACACTGGTTTTTCTCTTACCTTCATTTGACACTCCGACGTGGCAGTGTCGTCCTGCGTGGCAAAGAAAGAGAAACAAAGATGGTTTTCTACTTACGTGGTTCATGTTTGTCTTTTTGCAAAGAGTGTCTTTTGTCATTTGCCATCTGAAAAATGCAGGGCAATTTGAGAGGGAAAAGCAGATCTCATTTTCTCATTGCACTCATTAACCCCGCATGCTATGAAGGAGAGAGAACAGAGGAAACAGCAAGATTCGCATTCCTTCTGTAAGATTCGCGTTCCTTCTGTAAGATTCACGTTCCTTCTGCAAGATTCACCTTCCTTTTGCAAGATTGGTGTTCCTTTTGCCCACCGTCGAACCTTTACAGTTTGCATTGGTGGTATTGACCCTAAACCCTAAGGTTTTTTAGTGTGAAACATGCTTGCTGTGTGTCAATGTTTGCTTCGTTTAGGGTTTAGGGTTTGTTCATATGATTTGGTTTTGCTTGCTAGTTATGCATATATGCGAAAAATGAGATCTTGTTGTGTTCTGGGTTGAAGGTGTCGATGTTTGCTTCGTTTACGGTTTAGAGTTTATTCACATGGTTTGATCTTGCTTTTTGGTTATGCCTGTACGCGAAAAAAAAATTGTTTCTTGATGTGTTATGGGTTCATGGTGTCGACGTTTGATTCGTTTATGGTCATGGGTTTGTTCACGTCGTGTATGTTCCAAAACTAGACACAGCGAACCACTTAGGTGAACTAAGGTAACCACTTAGTGCTTTCACCCCTCAAACAAATATGTATGTTCCAAAATTACATACAGCGAACCACTTAGACATTTAACCCCTCAAACAAATCTTTGTGTTCCAAAAGTACACAAAGCGAACCACTTATTTGAACTGAGCGAACCACTTAGTGTTTTCACCCCTCAAACAAATCTGTGTGTTCCAAAAGTACACACAGCGAACCACCTATTTGAACTGACCGAACCACTTAGACATTTCACCCCTCAAACAAATCTGTGTGTTCCAAAAGTACACACAGCGAACCACTTATTTGAATTGAGCGAACCACTTAGACATTTCACCCCTCAAACAAATCTGTGTGTTCCAAAATTACACACAGCGAACCACTTATTTGAACTGAGTGAACTACTTCGACATTTCACCCCTCAAACAAATCTGTGTGTTCCAAAATTACACACAGCGAACAACTTAGACATTCCACCCCTGAGACACATCTGTGTGTTCCAAAAGTACACACAGCGAACCACTTATTTGAACTGAGCGAACCACTTAGTGTTTTCACCCCTCAAACAAATCTGTGTGTT
>Ga0209489_109414_pt1 | contig 12163 bp, 19 predicted proteins | sample SiratrowhiteBW_FD_187527 | JGI IMG/M metagenome (GOLD analysis project Ga0209489, IMG submission 187527) | Root nodule microbial communities of legume samples collected from California, USA - Siratro white BW (SPAdes) (version 2) | ecosystem: Host-associated > Plants > Roots > Nodule | place... | reverse complement strand
GAGGAAGGCGAGCCGAGTCGCAAGGCGCGTCGCCGGCCGGTCGGCAGAATGCATGGGAACTCCGGGGAAGCAGGCAAGGGTGGGATGCTCCAGAGGCCCCAGAATTGCCGCGCCTTTATGTCCGAGGCTTGCCCGAATTGTCGCAGGCAGCGCTCGAAAGCTGTAAGCGGACGCCATCGTTCCGTGGAAGAGGTTCTGATGGCTTGCGGACGGGCCGGGCGAAGCGAGACCAGGCCGCGGCTGGCGCTCGACAGGCGGAATGTTGCTGGATATGAACAGATGTTGCCCGACATCTCGGCGCCGGGCGAGACTGCCCGTCGGGCAAAACACCGCGCCATTCCGACACGCATCGGTGTCAAGCCGCGCTTGCAAAAATATTCCACTTTACCGAAATTCGGAATTGACGTATGTGTCGCCCATCCCGGCTCAACCTTGAGGGGCGATCGTGTGGTCGTGATGATCGTGAGTCGGGCTTGCGGTGGACGCAGCAGCGTCGGGCGCGAACAGCCAGGGGTAGGGCGGATTGCTCTCCGTGAGCCCAGGGCTTCGTGCGGACGGACGGCGCTGTCAGGTTCGTCTCGCCTGTAAGTTTCCGGCTCCGTCGACAGGGCTGGGAAAACTGCGGCGAATAGCGAACCGTGCGTACGGCAAAACCGTGTGGTCCTTTCCGCAAGCGGCTTTTCCAGTCCTTTTAGAACGGTCTAGGCCATTGAAAATAAATGAGTTTCTTGATCGTGGCTGGAAGGTGAGTGGCCCGCCGGAAAGAGGCTGGGCCCTATTAGGCCCTATTTCACTGTCTGCGCTGCTGAGAACCGATAGCCCTACCGCTCCGGGGCGCCGTGCGTCCTTACGGCGGCCCATGATGCTGCCGCGCGCGTCGCTTGCTGCTGTCGCTTCGCGCTGCCTGCCGTGACCGTCGAAAAGTAGGGGTCGTGCCGACCTTATTTCGGAAGGCATTCCACGTTGTAGGCAATGATGATCTGCGTAGGGTCAGCTTTGCCGATAGCCCTCAGGTCTTCTAGGCCGCTTCTTAGCTTGGCTCCGGCATCCCTTAGACTTCCTTCCAGCGCCGCTTTGGCCGCCCTGCATCGTTCTTCGTTCGAGAATTCCTGAAACACCACGGTGGGAACGAGCCGCCAGTCCGCCCTGTCGTTGGTGGCTGCTGGGCTGACGGAGTAGGAAAAGACGTACATCAGGACCCACATCGCCGTGGTTTTCCGAAGAGTGCGGTGCGCGGCGCGGTCAACGCGCCGCAATGGCAGTTAGGGTCCAATCCGCCGCCGGTATCGTTGATCTACGTCAACGCTGCCGGCAGGAAGGCCACCAGTCTCGCCGGCTCACGAACTCCAAGTTCGGAGATGCACGATGCTCAAATACATTCTCGCCGGTCTAGCAGCATTTGTTCTGCTCACTGCAACTCTCATCCCCGATGATGCGTATGCGCGCCGTGGCGGAGGCGGCGGCTTCCGTGGTGGTGGCGGTGGCTTTCATGGTGGCGGCATGCGTGCCGGTGGCTTCCGAGGCGGTGGGATGCACGCCGGACGCATTGCGCGGCCAGCGCATCCGATAGCAGGTCGACCGATAGCGGGGCGGCCTGGCCGCCCGATCGCAGGTCGCCCCGGCCGTCCAGTCGCGGGTTACCCCGGTTATGGTCGTGGCTACTATCGGCCAGGTTGGGGGTATGGCGCTGCGGCGGTCGGCGCAGCCGCTGCGGCGGGTGCCTACGGCTATTACAACTCCGGCTGCTACTATGACAGCTACGGGCAATACATTTGTCCGGGGCAATATCCTTACCGGTATTGATGCAGGCGAAGTTTAGGACGGCGGTCCGTGGCTGCCGTCCTCCTTACACTTTGGCCAGAGAGCCGCCTCGTCAGCGGCCGCAGTGAATTTGTAAGATGGCCAAAATGCCCACCGCGCGGCAGCTTCTGCAATCTCAGACGGGGAATTGAGCTGTAGTTTTTGCAGCAGTCGCTTTCGCTGTTCGCCAACTTGATCTGCTCTTCCGCCGATCTGAGCCGCAATAGATCTGTCAGAGCAGCCACGGGCGATACGCCGCAAGAGGCGCTTCTCGCGGGGGCTCAGTATCGGCGCCTTCATCGGGCGAAGATTGCGATTGCGGCTAACAGGACGGGGATCAAGCCGCCTACGATGACGCAGATGCGATAGGTAAGGTCGTCTGCCATGGCACGTACCTCAGCTTTAATGCGTGGCAGGAACCATACATCTTACGCCGACTGATCGCCATGCTGCAGTATCGATCGCGGGATAATGGTGTACCCTCCAGCGGTGGCAACGATTAACAAATGAATGGCGGAACACCCACTTCAAATCTAGTACCGTCTTGTCTTTTCTTCATTGGAAGGCGACGTGGATACTTACATCATTATCTTCGCAGCGCTGGCGGTCTTTATATGCCTCCGCCTTTACAGTGTCCTCGGACAGCGCACCGAGAGCGAGGACAACGCCTTCCTTAACCGTCTCTCCGTGATCGCAGTCCTTTTAGCCGTGGTGCTCTACGTCGCCGGCGAAGTCCCAGCACGGCACTGGGCGAACGCCCATGCCGTGCCTCCCATGACAACCATCAGCGGCCCGCCCGCGTGATCGACGGCGACACCGTCGTCGTCGCGGGCACGCCAATACGCCTAAAAGGCGTCGATGCCGCCGAGCTGGGGACAGCGCGCGGCGAAAACGCCCGGCGGGTGATGGTCACGCTCGTCACCGGGACGCTGACCTGCCGCTTGACCGGCGAAAAAACCTACAGCCGTGAGGTCGGCTATTGCACCACCGCCGACGGCGCCGACATCAATCGAGCGATCATCGCCCAAGGTGCCGCTCTGGCGTGTCCGCGCTACGACACCCGTTACGTGTCTTTCGAGCAGGAGGCCGCGTTGGCGGCGCAACCACGGTCGTCCTATTGCGTAAAGCGCTAGGCGATAGAAATCCCGACCGCTGCCGGGCCTTACTTGCCGTTCTGCTTGATCGCCCACAACCCGTAGGCTTCGTCCTTGTAGGGATCATCTTCGGTTGGCGGCGGGATCAGCTTCGACTAGCAGCAATCGTTGGTCGGCATGTTAGCTTGGAGCGATTACTCCGGATGAGCCGGGCCGGGAGGTCGTACGCAAGTGGGTTCTCTTGTGGCGACGTGACGACTAGCCTCGCCCATTGCACCTTCCGCTTTGAACGGACATCGTCAGACCGCCTGGGCATGTCGCAAACGCGCCAGAAGCGGGCATCATAGCTATCGGCGCACGTTCTCTAGGAACCTGTCTGCTACGCTTTCGTTGTGCCGTCTTAAGAACGGCAAAGGAACACGATCATGGACCGGGAACATGTGAAGGGCGCCGCCGACAAGGCAAAAGGCGCGATCAAAGAGGGTGCTGGCAAGCTTACTCGAGACAAGGACCTCGAAGCCGAAGGCAAGATGGATAAGGCTAAGGGATCGGCCCACAAGGCTGCAGGAGATGTGAAGGACGCAGCGCGGGACGCCGCTGACGCCCTCAAGAAATAAGAAGAAGAAGAAAAGTCTGGAACTAGCCGCCTCGGGGCGGCCTTTTCTTTTCTGTCATGAAAAAGCGAACAGTCCGTAATTTACGTACACGCAATAGCACTACTTCGGCACTTTATTGATGGAATGCCTGCGTATGACTGGCTTCCTGAAGCCAAAATATGAACAGAGCAAGAAGAGGGCAAAATGGACGATTGAGCGGGCACCACTGATCTGGGGTGTTTCGACAAAGCCGGTCCCTAGAAGAGGCACCGAAACATCGGCAAGATAGAGATAAAACAAAATGCCCGATGACACAAAGAACGCGCCCGCCAGGAACTTCCGAAAGTCGCTGCTTCGCCACGCGAAGTAGAGGCTCCCAACAGCCACGATGATGGCTGCAGCTATGTAGAGAGCAATGATCATGGCTTCCTCCTGTTGCCGCCTTTCGATATCGGCCGACTGGCTGGAGCGGCGGGTCATCAGGGACGGCGCATGGATTGCCAAGGTAGTGCTAGATCAAAACTGATCCTGCACCGGCGATAGGCGGGGTGCTTCGCGTTCTTCACCCACTCAAAGGGTACTAAGGCGAACGGCTCAGGCCGAACGGCGGGAATTTCCATGCGGATGGTGCTTGAAGAAGAGATCAAGCTTCACAGGTTCGCCGGTATCTCGCCAGAACAATCTTTTGCCCATGCTGCCCGCCACCGCCAGGCGATGGTGGCCCCCGAGCAGAATATGGTCATCCGTTGCTATGGCGATGACCTCGCCGGTTTCATCAACGATGACTTTCATGCGGCGCCTCCCTTGCAGCGCGCGTCCGTCAGCGCAGCGCGAGGATACGCAAAAAGTAAACTTTATGTCGGTCTCCGCGTTCCAACCATGAAGATCACGGCTTGCGTAAGCCACTCCGCGCACCGCATTTCTGTGCGGGTTGGTACAAAACGAAAGCGCGAAATCAAAAACTGGAAATATCGTCACACGGCGCGGTCGCGCGTACCCCGCAGTTCTCACGCTCCCCAAAGGACCCGAGAAAACCGATGGGCGGTGCCACACAAAAAAGAAAGGCCGCCTGCGTTGCCACAAGCAGCCCAAGTCCAGGGAGGAAACGCCCCAAGGAGGGCAGCGGTAGCGGGGCGCTACCGCACACCCTAGCTAGGAGATCGCGATCGACGGCTCAATTGAACGTAGGGAAACGTCGGGCACCTAAAGGGGGCACGGACCTATACGAAGGTTTATGGCAAAGCCGACCACTGAGGAGGGGACGATGCGAATGCTACGTTGGATAATCCTAGGCAGCGCGGTGATCCTAGTGGTTACCTCGGCTAAAGCTCAAATGTATGATCCCAGGTATCCAGTCTGTCTTCAGGTTTGGCAGTGGGGTGGTAGCTACTACTTTGACTGCTCCTATACGACATGGGATCAGTGCCGAGCGAATGCGGTTGGCCGTGCAGCGATGTGCTTGGTCAACCCTTATTGGCCCCGAGCGCACCCGAGATCATCCGGCGGCCGCTTTTACTAAACGGTGGTGAGGACCGTGCCACAACGATGACGGATCGGCCGGGTCGAGCGAGGCGAGGAGATCGTGCAGCTAGTGGTGCACAAGCAAGACCGCCGGCGAACACAAGATGATAACCATCAGCGGGTGTCCGGTTTGCCCCCAACCGTAACAATCGCACGCGCGCGTCGTCCTTGGCTCCGAGCACGATGCGGATTGAATTCATCGATCGCGTTCTGCCAAGCGATAATCTGATCTTGAAACCAGCACCTCCGGTTCGGCGAAATGAAGGTCGCTTTCGGAAAGCGTCCCGCCTTCATCATCCTGAATAACGTGGTCCTGCTGACCGGGATGAGCGACAATACCTGCTGTTCGTTCAACATGCGCCGAGGCTCGGGTTTATCCGACGCTACATCTTGCGTTTCGGTTTCCTGTCGTGCTGCGATCATCGCGAACTCCCACGGTGTTTCCCGTAGTATCGCCGCCCTTTGCCGAACCCCTGAAGGTTACGCGCCCGGCAATTTCAGCCACGCGCGTAACGCTGCCGCTCCTGCCTTGAGTGCGCCCAATTGTTTCTAGATGGCTCTAGCGGTAGCACGGCGCATCCAAGAATTCTGATCATGGCGGCTTACCCTCGTGTCTTATTCGGTTGGCGCTTGTCGCCTTACATCAGAAAGCCGGAGCACGTCCCCGACGTGCTGACGACAATCTTCGGCCGCCAGCCGCAGCCCACCTCTAGGGAAATCGTCATCGCCTTGGACGCATCGGCAACTAACTATGGGACCGCGCGCAGACGCAGGCCCGCCATCAAAGCCCCTGCAGCAGAACTTAAGCAACTTGTAAGCTTTGGTCGCCCTTTCTTGAACATTTGGAAAAAGATCGAGCCGTTGCTTGAGCCAGAGATTATTACCCGAGCGATGATCTTAATGACTCCACCCCATGAACGCCGGCACCGCGACTATGAAGTTCCGACTAATCCCGGCCCTGCGTTGAACAACTTACTGCCGGTTCTCAAATGGCTCAGCGATGCCAACAACTATACCGCTGCTTCTTTGCAACCGGAGAACAGCCACAAGACGCACAAAACGCTCGAACGCGCTTTTCTATGGGAACCGCTCTTGCAGTTGATGAAAGAGCGCGGCGTGAAGCCAGGTCAATACGGCGACTTCTCCCACGGGATCAGATTGCTGCACCTTGCTCTTGGGATTGAGCCGCCGAATGAAGTAGGGGTCCGGCGCACCGTCTATGATTTGATGGGTAAAGGCTCGAAGAAGCGGCCGGCGTTAAGCGAGCAGCAAAAATACCCGAACGCGTAACCTTCACTTTCAACGGCAGCCGGCAGACCTTCTTCGGGACGATCAATAACCGAAGGAGGCGGTCTGGAGATGAAAACCCCGACGTTGGTCGCGGGCAATCGCGCCGCTCGCCGCGCGCAGCAGCCGAAGAGCAAGTCCAAGGGAGCACGCCTCGGATATCGAATCTCGGAATGGTCCGAGATGACCGGCACCTCTCGTCAGACAACTTGGCGCGCGATCCGGAACGGCACGCTCAAGACCATCACCTATGCGGGCATCACCCTAATTCCCGATAGCGAACGCGTACGTCTCGGCTTCGCCGAGTCGCAGCCGATCACCTGAATCGAGTCGCAGCCGATCACCTGAATTATGGAATTCCGCTCGGAGCCATTGGCTGCCGGCGCGAGCGGTCTGATCACCAAAGGCAGCTAACAACGAGACCCGGGGCTGGCTTTGGGAAGGCGAATGGCCCCGGGATCTCGCTAACGAGTAGTAGCGTAATGGCAAATATCACTCTTGTTGCCGAGCAGTCAACGTTACAGCCGGCAGAGCCGATCACTCATCCTGCAACGTTATCCGATCCTGATCCCGCCGGGCGATGTAGCGGCGTCGATTACCCGTGCTCGCAGACGATTTAGCTGGCTCGCAACTTACAAGGATAGAAATGATGAGTGTATTCGACGAGTTCGACGCCAAGACTATCGATCGCCTCAAGAGGCATGCGCAAGAGGCGCAGGTAATAGCGCTTCCTTTCCTGAACTACGAGGGCGGCGTTTGGAAGATCGGCGGCGATCAGGTCAACGACTCCGAATGGATCGCTGGCACCGACATGTGCGCCGTTGGGTGGACCCTGTTTCAGGACAATCGGATGGCGGGCGAGCTTTTCGTATCAGCCCTCGCAAGCGATCGACCGCCACGTCCCAGCACCCATACGGACAAATCGCTTTGGAAGATTAGCTCGGGCGGTTGGCGCAGCGATCCGTGGCGTCCACATTACTCGCTCCCGCTGCGGAATGAGGCTACTGGGCAGATGGTTCTATTCAAATCAAGCGCCTCCATCGCGAAGGCGGCCATCGGAAAGCTGCTGCAGGATTTTGCCGAGAAGCGTCGGCGGCCTGTCGTCGTGCTGACTTCCACCGTTGTTCGACGCAACGGTCACGACGAGAACGATCCCATTTTCGAGATCATCGACTATAGCGATGACGACGCGTCCTGGCCGGGTGTGGTTGTTGAAAAGAACGATGTCCCGGTCGCGGAGCCGAAAGTACGGAAGAACGATATGGACGACGATATTCCGTTCTGAGTGTCCGCACCGGCGCAGCCAGCCGTGAGTGCCGGCTGCGCCGAAGGATCGTACCAATGCCTGTACACCTCGGCGTCAGTCTAGAGCAAATCGCTGTCAGGCTCGGTGGCACAGTCCGCAGGGACGGGAATGGCCCGTATGTCGCAGCGCCCGGCCCCGGACATTCCACCAAGGATGCCAGCTTGACCGTCAGGATCGATCCGTCCGCGCCGGATGGTTTCCTCGTGAACAGCTTCTCGGACAAGGACAGGGACGCCATCGCCCTCAAGGATTATGTCCGGGACAAAGCGGACCTGCCGGCCTTCAAGGCGAAGAAGGGCACAGACAATTCGAACGGGACACGGTCAGCAACTTCCGCGGAGATCGCCGCAAGGCGCACCGCCGCCACCGCGCGAGCTGTGGCCGCACTGGAGAAAGGGACCGTGTCCACGTCCACGGCAGTGGCGACGTACGACTACGTCGCCACCGACGGCAACCTGCTCTATCAGGTGGTTCGCTACGAACCGAAGGACTTTCGGCAACGCCGACCCGACGGCTCTGGCGGCTGGATCACCCATAACGTGTTCGAGGGCATCTCGCGCGTTCCGTACAGGCTTGCCGATCTCGCGAATTATCCAGACGGCACCGTTTTTATCACCGAAGGTGAGAAGGACGCCGATAATGTCGCCGCGCTCGGACTCTGCGCGACTACCGTTGCGGGTGGCGTATGGAGCGCAGATTGTAGCGGGCCGCTCGCCGGCCGCGACATCTTCATTCTTGAGGATAACGACAAGGCAGGACGCGACAAAGCGCTGGCGGCTGCGATCGCATTGCACCGCATTGCCAAGAGTATCCGCATTGTGTCCTTCACCGATCTGCCGGCGAAAGGCGACGTCAGCGATTGGATCGCACTCGACCCAGAAAAGCACGGTGCAGATGCTCTGATCGCGCGGTGTCTTGCCGCGCCGCTGTGGCAGCCGGGCGAGGTGCTGCCGCCCGTCGCGGACACACCGGCTCCGACCCCGCCGGACCCTCTCGGCGAGTGGGACGCCGGTGCCGACAACCGGCCAATCCCGCCGCGCGGTTGGCTGCTCGGCAATATCTTCTGCCGTCGTTATGTCAGTTCGCTCATCGCCGATGGCGGCACCGGGAAAACGGCGCTGCGTATGGCACAACTGCTTTCTCTCGCGACTGGTCGGAAGTTAACTGGCGATCATGTTTTCGTACGTTCGCGTGCGCTGATTGTTTCGCTTGAAGATGATGCCGACGAGTTGCGCCGCCGCCTCAGAGCAGCCTGCCTGCACCACGGCATCGAGCGCGGCGACCTCAAGGGCTGGCTGTTCCTGGCTGCACCCGGCAAAGCCGGTGGCAAGGTCATGACGACGGATCAGCATGGGCGGCCGATCATTGGCGACCTTGCGGGCAAACTTGCGAGTGCCATAGCGGCGCGCCAGATCGACATCGTCAGCCTCGATCCATTCGTGAAATCGCATTCGGTCGAGGAAAACAGCAACAGCCTGATCGACGAGGTTGTGCAGGTCCTGAGTGATCTCGCTCGGCAATTCGATATCGCCGTCGATGTGCCGCACCATGCCTCGAAAGGACCTGCTGATCCGGGCAATCCCAATCGAGGCCGCGGTGCCAGCAGCATGAAAGACGCCGGAAGGTTGGTCTATACACTGACGGCCATGAGCCCCGAGGAAGCGCAGGCGCTTGGCCTGAGCGAAGCTGATCGCCGCAGCCTCATCCGCATGGACAGCGCCAAAGTCAACATCGCGCCGCCGACCGTCGAGGCCAAATGGTTCCGAATTATTGGCGTCGATATCGGCAATGGGACCGACGTGTACCCGACGGGCGATCAGGTGCAGACGATCGAACCGTGGTCGCCGCCTGACACTTTCGAAGGGTTAAGCACCGTCCTGCTCAACGAAATCCTGACCGACATCGAGACCGGCACTCCAGACGGCAACCGCTATACCGATGCCCCGAACGCTTTCGATCGCGCGGCGTGGCGCGTCGTTGTGAAACATTGCCCGAACAAGAGCGAAGCGACGGCGCGAAAGATCATCAAAGCCTGGACGATGTCTGGCCTCCTGATCCGTAAGTCCTACGAGAACCCGGTTACCCGGAAGACCGTCAACGGCTTCTGGGTCGACCCCGTAAAGAGGCCCTCATGAGTTGCGCCATTAAACAAGATTCAATGGCGCATTAATGGCGCAACCGTTCTGCGCCGTTATTGAATTGGCGCCTAAGGGGAAAAGCCAATGGCGCAGTAGCTTCCATTGGCTTTTTCCCAACGGCGCGCCAATGGCGCAACGTCGCTCGCGGCAGGGAGCCGAAGGATCAACCCAATGTGTTCTTGACAGTAGGGAGTACTACAAATGCCCCGTCGCTGGATGGCTGAGATCCACTACCGTGACGGCCGGCCGCCTGAGGTGGTTGCCTTTGAAGAACTGGCCGAGCTGCACGACATCGTCGAACTTGGCCCCAACTGGAATACGATCGATCAGATCGTCGTCACGCTCAACCGGCCCAGTGTTGCGCCTGCCACCTTCATAGAATGAGAGCGGCGACTCAGCGATCTAATGGACGAACAGGAACGCATCGCCCGAGCACTTGAGCAGATCAGCGCGCAAGTGCGTCAACTGCCGCCGTCGAACGATTGGGTCGACGCGTATGCCATGGGCGATGCGGTGAACAGCGATGCAGCGGGCTTCATTACCGACGTCTCGTCGGCCACAATCCGGCGTCGTGCGACCGAAGCTGCGGCATGCGGTAAGCCGCTCGGCATTTTGATCGCGGGTTCGATCTGGCTGATCAGCAAGAAACGACTAATCGATTGGATTCGGGATCGCGAAGGGGAGCACGCGGCGCTCTGCGCGATGACACGGGCGACGAAACTCACTCAAATGAGCGCACCGCTGCAAGCTTAGGTATGGTCTGAGCGCGCGGCGACAGCGTGCCTCTTTTCAGGTTGTGCGACGGCGGCATAACTTCTCGCCATGGCACACCGGAAGATGACAATCATTGCGAAATTCGAAAGTACGCTCGTTGCACTGCGTTCGCGCCACACGACGCTCAACGAGCGAAGAGCGGAAGCCGAATCTGCACTCAGTCAAACCAGGGCGGATCAAGAGAGATTCTTTCTGGAATCCGACATCAACGATGACGGAGAGATCGCGAAGCTTGAAAATGCGGTCGACGCGGCAACGCTGCGCCTATCCAGTCTCAGCGATGCATGCGCAGCGCTTGAGGTCCAGATCGTCGAAGCGGAACGGAGGATAGCCGCCGAGGTCGAGCGCGAAGAGCGGGAATCTGCGGCAAAGGATATCGCGGCCACCGCCGATGTAATTCAGGAACGGTTTGAATCATTGCTTCGCGATACTCGTAGTCTCGGGGAACAGCTCGTCGCTGTCGGCCACTTGACGTTCGAGGGCAGTCAATTCGGTCATTTCCTTCGAAAGGTGGCCGGGGACATCGGGATCGCGTCGGAGATCGCGCCGCGCCAACTGCGCAATCTAGCGGGCGCCGTTGAGCAGGGCGAAGCGAAGGTCCCGCGTCGGCCTGCGTGATGTATGAGAATCAGCGATCAGCGTTGCCGAGTCCTGCGACAACAGTTCGTTCACGCCTATTCAGCGCGATGTAGCCACAGATCGTTAGGAACGCTCTTTGGGTGCAGTTGGTATCCGCGCCCGCGTGTATCATGGGAGGCCCCAGGGCATGGCGTATTACGTCACCTTGATCCCGAACTATTGACCCACACGCGCCGCTGCCTTTTGGCGTTTGCTCGGCGGCGCGTTTGGCGCGGCGGACAGGCGGTTGCTCCACTTCCTGTTCGCCGCGTATCTGTCGAGTGTAGCCCCTCGCAGGAGCTGACTGTGTCCGCTTAAGGTCCAACAGCGGCGCAAAAGCTGACATTTTACAACTGCCGCTTTGGGCCAATTGGGCGACATTCTGTCGCTCATCCGACGACTTCTCCGTCCGGTGTAAAGGTTAGATGCGCAGACATCGCATGTGGCCACCGAATAACCGAGGTCTCGAAAGCAACGGTCAAGTTAACGTTTCCTTCCTTCAGCGGTATCATTCGGGGAGCCCGGCTCGCCGCAATCCTTCTTCGTATCGCGAGATGTCTTCGGCACGCCGATAAGGTCCCAGCACGTTTTTGAGATTGGAAACCCGCAGTGTAGGATTGAGTTGGCGCAGGCGCACGACCGCCTTCTGCGCTTGATCGAGCCTTCCCGCCATCGCATTGCTCGCAGCGCCAATACGAAGTAGAGGTTGAGAGTTTGGATTGTCCTGCAACGCCATTGCCGCCCACGATGCCGCTTCGTCATAGCGACTTAGGAAAAAATGTGCATGCGCAGTCCCAGCTCGCATCGGTGCACCCCACGGATCAAGTGGGCTTAGGCGTATGGCACGCTTGAAGCGCTCGATCGCTAGCTCGTATTCGCCGAGCCAGTTCTTTACCCAGCCGCCGCAATCCCACGCCTCGGCCACATTGGAATTGAGCGCAAGCGCGCGATCGATTAAGGCGGCGCCTCGATCGAGATCGCGAACAACATATGCCAATGCCCATCCGCTATCAGCGAGCGCGATTGCAT
>Ga0209489_109410_pt1 | contig 12167 bp, 7 predicted proteins | sample SiratrowhiteBW_FD_187527 | JGI IMG/M metagenome (GOLD analysis project Ga0209489, IMG submission 187527) | Root nodule microbial communities of legume samples collected from California, USA - Siratro white BW (SPAdes) (version 2) | ecosystem: Host-associated > Plants > Roots > Nodule | place: USA... | reverse complement strand
ATATATACACACACGTTATAAAAAGGGTAAGTAGTATTATTTTTCTAGTTTTTAATTAATACTAAAAGGATACATTATTATTATATATATATATATATATATATAGCCATTGTATATAAATATTTTTTTAAAATTGAGAAGATTATTTTAAAATTATTTTTGAAAATATTAAAAAAATAAAAATATGTTATAGAAAATACATTTAGAATTTAAAGTGTTATAAATGACCACGTCCCGAGCCAAAGGGATACTATGCAGCAGGACCACCAATATAACTCCACTTGCTCAATGGAGCATCTACTCATAAACCAAAAGTTCAATTGAAAATAATTTACAAATACTTTATAACTTATTTTTATAAATTTTCTAAAGCACTTGATTATATGAGTATGAATATTTGTTCTATTCAATATAATATGAATACTCACCCTATTGAAAATAAAAACAACATAAATACAAGTATTTTACATTCTTGAGAATTCGTAATGCTTTCCCACAATCTGTGCTAAGCATGAAAATTAGACATTTCTTTGTTCCACATATTGTATAAAAAATATTATATCTGTTATATATGGTTGGTTGCCGTTTAGTAATAGAAGAAAAAAAAATTAAATATTTTTAATTAAAAAATTGGAGAAGTATAAGTGAAAGAAAATAACTTCTAATTTTACAGAAGGAATATGATAACAAGTGCTTTCAACGCAAGAGATATACTTTTCTTTTAAAGAAAAGTTATATTCAAAAGTAAATTATACTATTTTAAACATAACTCTACTTCACTCTTACAAATAATGGAGATTTGATTTGATATTATATTATAAGATAATAATAAAATTGAAACTTTTTATATCTACACTAATAGAAAAAGTACAAAGAATAAAATTACCGTTAAAATATAAAATATAATAGATGTAAATAAAAATATGATCACATTTTTAAAATTATGTGAAGAAATATTACATTGGTTACTGTAATATATTGTATTTTATGTCGATTGACACTTCTAACCGATATAAAAAAGACTAAAAAAATAAAAATTTAAACTTTGATTTGGCGTTAAACCTACTACATCGGTTGCGAGCGAAAACCGATGTAATATGTGCTATATACTATATTGGTTGTTACTTAAAATCGATGTAGAAAGTATCTATTACATCGGTTCTCTCTGCAACCGATGTAAAATGCTTCACCGTGTGAAAAAAAAATCAATTTTTGAGTAAGTGCACAAATTTATTAACCTGCTTTCATTATTTGTGTTTCTCTCACAGTGTTGCTGAGTCTCTCTAGTGTGTTCTTTGCATTTTTCACTCTCACTCACGCTCATTTGGTTGTTTTCTTTGTTATCTTCATCTACTTTCTTTAGCATTTTTGACACAGGTGGTTTGCTAACTTTTTACATTGCAGGTTTGGTAAATATCAACTTTGAGTGTTTCTATACATGAGAAAGAGAAAGATTGAGTACTTTTGGGTTTAAGTGTTATTTAAAATAGTAATTACTCCCAATTGTAGAGTTTTTTGGATCTAAATTTATGTCTTGAGTCCTGAGTTAAAGGAAATCATTTAATCTTAATTATTGTGAAATTTCATGTATAAAAGAATGAAGAAAATGATAGATTGGAATATTCATGAAGAAAAGAAATAAAAAGTTTAAAATAAAAAAAGCCCAAAAGAAAAGTCACTTACTAGGCCCAAAACCGAGTTTAAAAAGAGGTTTTTAGGGTTTTGTGAAGCATCAAGACCTAGAGGATGGAGGCAGAAGGTTGAAATCAAGAATATCTTCTTCTCTTGTAATCTTCCTTTCATTGATTTGTAATGGCTACCATGGGTAACTAAATTCTACATCTTTGGGGTTTAATGTAATCTTTTGAACTCATTCATATTTTGGTGATTTTTATATATAATATTCAGTTTCTACTCAATTGGTATTTTCATCTTATGCTTAATGCTAGATTTTATCTGATCAATAAAGTAATTTTGATTCTTAAATTTAACTAGAAAGTACTTTTGAGTTTCTGACTTAGATGAAAATACTCAATATATTGGAATACTAGGGATAGATTTCAATGTATGGATTGTTTATAACATATGTTCTTAATGCTAGCTAATTTACTAAATAGCTCAGGGATCAGTGTTTAGAAAAATATCTTATGAATGAATTTTATATCAGAGGAATTAGTGTGAATGATTTTTATATGTGCATCAATAGTGAGTAGTTACAGATATTGTATGTTTTAATCAAATCCAAAATATGAATGAGGGAGATAGATGAAGTTCAATCCCAGAGTCCTTCTAGATCTTGCAAACTTCTTTTTATAATTGCTAATTATTCTTTAATTGTCTTTATAGTTTATTAATTCAAATTATAATCAAACCATCTTAAACTTTTATTTTCTTAATGAGTTGTGAATTTGAGATTTAATAGCAAAATTGTTCTATGTGGGATTGACATCCTTACTTTATAAATCTATATTACTTTTGACTCGGTACACTTGCCGAAAAGGTCAATAAGGTTTTAAGGATGTTATACACTTGATGCGTGAGCCTTTTTCTGCTGTGAATGTTTGGTTCGACACCCCTTGCCGCTTCTCTTTGTAATAGGTTAGCATTGTTGTAAAATTAATTAAAAATAGTTAGAAATTTGTTTTTAATCCAAATATTTTAGCAATAACTTAATCTTGTATATATTTGACGTTAGAGTTCTTACATTGTATAAATTTATCATATATTTTGATTTGTCAAAATTTAGGGCGAAAAAACTTCAAATGATCATAACTTTTGATAGAGAGCTTAAATTGAGACGCTCAAAAAATGAAACTTGCTCAAAATTGAATAATGAAGTTCGTGGGAAATCCCCAAAGGAGATCCAAATCTAAATTTTTTCCAAAATTCCATTTTTTATTATTTATTTTTTTAGTATATTTTACATACTTTTTCTATTTCACATATTTATACTTGTCAAAATAGTATGGAAATTTTTGTAATGTCTCCTTGTATCAACTAGAGATTTATAAAAAAGTTCTGAATTTTTTTATAAAAAAATAGAGATACTACATCGATTGTGACTCCCAACCGATGTAGTATCTACCTTATTACATTGGTTATTAAATGTAGTATACAGATGTGATATGTAAGGCACAATAAGTTTAAAATAAAACAGAAGCACAACTCTTGCACCTCCAGTTCCTTTTCTTTTCTCTCTCATTCTCCTAAGCTCTCCCTTCTCTATAATTTTCTCTCTCCATATCTCATCTATTTTAGAATCTGATCACATCTTGTAGTAGTTGGGAAGTTAGGGATCATTTCTAACCGATTAGAATCTCAAACAGAGTAAGTTCATATTTGCTCTAAAGATTCCTTATTCTCTATTTTTCCTTAGGTTTTTGTTATCAATCTTAGTAGGGACAAAGTATTTCTCTCAACTTAATTAAAATTATACTGATAACTTATTCTGATAACTTGTTCTAGATCCCTAGATTTTTGGATTAGTATCTCTATCGGGTATTGGAGGAACTAGTGTAGAGATCTTCATCAGGTAAGGGAAGCTAGTAACTTGTTTTTATACTAATTAGTTACTTTCAAATAGAACTTTAGAATATGGAATATATGATTGTCAGTGCTCAAGTATTTTTTGCAGGTCTGACTGGTCTTGAGCACTGAATGAGATTGATTATTTATATTGATTTGATGTGATTAATGGATATGATTTGAGTAATGATGTTCGAAAGTAATATGTGAGAACTTTTGATCATTGTTTGATAGATTGAATATGACTAATGATAAGACTTTAGGTATGACATGTGGATATGTCTTTGTGCATGATTAATTGAGGAATCATACCTGATATTGTACAATTATATAAAGTGGTGAAGTTTTATTGAGATTGAAATGGAAAGTGAATGAATAGGTGAATGAAAATTGATGATGTATGATATGAATTGTATGTGATGCGTAGGCATAGTGTTTTCAGGAAAGAAAACATCTGTGCTGAGAAATAGGATGTGCATTGTCTAAGGATCTGGTTTAACGATTGATATCCTGACTCTACTAGTAATAAGAATCAAATGGATGAATATTACTTGGTGGTGAGAGTCGAAGGAGGTTCATACGGCTGAAACTACAACTTGAAAGAGGGCTGGTCAGGACAGTCATATGGATTAACCCTGTTATATGAGGTTAATGGTAATGAGATGAGACACACAAATTGGAAATAGTATGACAGGTGCAGATCTCGTGGTCTATTCAATGCACGAGTCTTCCGGAAGTAGATTGAGTCTGTCTATATTATATGATGTCTTGAGTTGGATGTCAATTGTTTGTTATGTGTTAAATGATGTATACTTGTGATTATTTGAGATTAATTGAGATATTTTGAATTATTAGCTTACCCTTTCTTGTTTGTGTGGTGTGTTTGTCTCTACTGCGATGATCGTGTTATACACGGGAGCAAATAATGTTACAGATAGTGTTGTGGAAGATGCTCTTGAATGAGCCAGTAGCAGCTTTAAATGCTTTTTGAAAAAATGTTATTTTGTTTATGTGTATTGTTAAAGATTTTCCAGCAAGTATACTGGGTCCACAAGTAATATAATGAGTAAGAGAGTATCGTATCCTCAAGGAACGGAAATTGTAGATTGAATCAATATCAATTGTATTATGAATAAAGATTTAACAATAATTTGTTTTGGTAACTGAATATAAAAAGTAACTTCAAACGCAATTAATAAAGAAGAGAAATTAATAATAATAACAACCTTGAGATTGAATAATAATATTCTCCATTCTTATATACTCTTAACTGAATTCAATATTGTCTTTTCCAATTATCAATCTGCGCAAATAAAAACCTTTTCAACCTGATTTCTCTAGCATTGAATTTCATAAATTAAAGTATCTAGTTCTATTCCTAGTTACCAGATTAATTTAATTAGCATTAAGATCAGTTGCTATGTGCAGTCATTACTCTATAATTCATTCCTGAATTTATAAATGTAATGCATTAACATTTGATTCTAATTCCAAAAAGTGCTTTCCAGTCACAAAGAGAAATTTAAAGTATGACAATTTAATATAAAACGTTAAACAAAGATAAACTGAATAAAACAATATCAAATAAATACCAAGAGTACAATTGAAGTGGAGAAATTACATTCAATCCCAAGAAGAAAAGAGATTAGCTACGCATGGTAGCCATGAATATACAACGAAAAAGGAAAAAAGAAAAATTCTTGACTGCAACAGTGCTTCCAGAGATCTTCCCTGAGATGCTCCTCTTTCATTCATTCTAGCCTTCCTTTTATAAAAGATCTCCGCTGTTTGTTACAAAGTGGTTGTTATTTCACACTTCCCGCTTCAGTTGCGTTGACGCCTTCGTACAAAACTTCCTTTTCATTTAAGTGAGTTTTAGCTCAAGCTCTTCCCTTAGCGCAAGCAAGAAGTCACTTAAAATCTGTTTTTCTGCTCCTTTCCTTAATTCCAGTGTTCCTTATTTTCTCTTCCTTCGAATTTCACCTAAATCTCAACTGTAGTCTCTTTCCATAACCAAAAACGCATTAAACAGAAAAATAACCATAAAATCCCTAACTTAAACAAAATCCCTAGAAATCCTATAATTAAAACAGAATAAATGCTAAAAATCCTAACAACTATATACTTAATTAACCAATTATTAACAGTTATCATGTATATATGCGTAAATGTTTAGTTATGTTTTAATTTCCTTTGAAGAGAGAAATCTTTTGAAGAACATTGTTAGTGTATGGTTGATATATATAAATCTATATTGTGCATTATGTTTTAACTACTGATTTGGATAGATTAGGTGTTATAAATAATTTTTAGGATGTTACATAATAGGATAGATACTATAGGTTGGGAGTCACAGCTGATGTAGTATCTCCTCCTTATACTCTTAACATTGATATTATATGTCATTGATTTATTATACGTCATTGATTTATCTATTAACTGATATAATAAGAGTAATGATATATTATATAGTCTAGATCTACATCTTAATAAGAGTAATGATATATTATATAGTCTAGATCTACATCTGTTTCTAGAACTGAAGTAACATATTTTCTGAAACCGGTATCCAAGGATTCTTTTGTGAATAGTGCTATTTTCTTTGCAATTATATCATGTAATAAAATGTTTATAAAAGAAATGAACATTTCTAATCACAATATTCCAAGATAAAGACAATATTCCAAGACAAAGAGAAAACAGTAGGTTGATGGACTGAAGGTGAATTGACGGGGAGAGAGTACTGACAAATGGCGAAGACCTTGACTATTAACAAGTCTACACATCAATATTCAATAATAATAAGGACATTATTAAAGTTTTTAGGATTTTAACACTTTAATCTGCTCTGTCTTTCTTTCACAACATACCTATTTCATTATTTCATTCCTATCCCACTACAGAAAACCCCCTTAAATTCCCACTATTGTACCCAAGGTAGGTCTATCTTATCGCATTGGTGATCAACAATTAATTAAGAACACCAAATAAAGGTATGTGGTTCTGAGTACAAGTTCATATGATAACATTAGATTTCCAATATTTTGTTTGATAAGGATATTATTACTGTTGTTATTAGAGAGAGCAGGACGTGTATTAGGAAAGGTTTGTATTAGCAATGAGAAGTGAAGAGGTTGTGTTGTGGTTCTCCCTTCTTCTTCTCTGGGTGCCGCTATGCTTCCAGATATGTTTGGGTGGATCTATTCTGAAGGTTACCCAGAACATAACTCACCTTTCACCAAACGCCATATTTGAACTGGGTTTCTTTTCTCCTGGTGTGGACAGTGGTGAGAAAAGATACCTGGGAATATGGTATCACCTACCGAAACCACAAACAGTGGTGTGGGTTGCCAATAGAGATTACCCTGTTGCCGATTCTAGTGGAGTTTTTCGAATTGCGGAAGATGGAAATGTGGTGGTAGAATATGCATCCAAAACCCACTGGTCCTCCAACCTTCAACCGTCCTCCTCCACAAACAGAACATTGAAACTCCTAGATTCGGGGAATCTAGTACTACAAGAAGGTTACTCTGAAACATACCTGTGGGAAAGCTTTCAAAACCCAACTGACACGTTTCTTCCCGGCATGAAAATGGATGGGAATTTATCGTTGACTTGTTGGAGAGACTCCGCTGACCCAGCACCTGGGAACTTCGTCTTCAAGCTGGGTCATCGTGGAACCTTGGTGGTGGAAAAACATTCGCAACTTTACTGGAGGGAGTTACTTGATGAATCCGATAGAAATATCTACAGGTTCTTGGGCTTGGATACTTCAATACCCAAGAATTTATCGAAACCACAAATTAGCAGAAAATCAAGGCTAGTAATGAATTCTAGCGGAGAGATACAGTTTCTGAAGTGGGACGAGGACGACGAGCAATGGGAAAAAAGCTGGTCGGCGCCTGCTAGCAAGTGCGATGAATATGACTATTGCGGGAGCTTCGGCATCTGTGACGTAAATAATTTGAATTTGCACCCCTGCAAATGTTTGCCAGGATTCAGACCGAATGGGGAAATCGGTGGCAAAGGGTGTGTGAGAAAATCAACGTCTTGTACTATTGACACGAACGTGACGTTCCTGAACTTAACCAACATAAAAGTGAGTGACCCCCCAGACGAACAGTATTATTCGGTAACAAAATCAGAATGTGAATTCTTATGCCTTAACTATACCATTACGAGCTGTCCTCAGTCCCAGTGTCAGGCATATTCATATAGTTTTAAAAAGGAGCTGCTTAATCGAGATGATGCCACCTCTAGATGCGAGATCTGGACGGGAAATTTATCCACTCTTGAAGTTAATGGAATAGGTGATCGCAATCTTTCTGTCCTGGTTAAGAGATCAGACATAGGTAATTTATATCTTCTTAATTCATCTCTTGTTGCGGTTGACTTAGTTTTCCTTTACCCTAACACTGGATTAATAAAATGTTGTTGCGCAGAAACAACTGCACAATCGTGTGAACCTTGCGGTACATACGAGATTCCTTATCCGCTAAGCACTGGGCCAAACTGCGGAGACCCCACCTACAACAAGTTCAACTGTAATCAATTGACGGACAACCTTACATTCATGATGCCGGGTGGAAATTCGTACCAAGTTACTTGGATCGATGAAGCTACCAGAATGTTTTACATTAAAATCGATGATTCATATTCCTGTGGTTCCAGAAATAGCACTCCTAAATCACCATTCAGTTTAACTGGGGAGGGAGAGTGTTCCAAAAATGATGTATATGATGGAACGATCAAAGTGAATTGGGCAGCAGCACCAGAAGCTCCATGTAGGAAGCCCTCAGACTGCGAGAATTGGCTCTATTCGACATGCATAGCAACAAGTGATGGAGATCATAGGTGCCGTTGCCATTCGCCATACAAGTGGAATAACTCAATTATGATCTGTGCCAAAGAAGGTTAGCATCTTATCTTCCAAGTCTCTCTTTCACTTTTCTATTTGTCATGGACTGTATGACAAGTTGTATGTATTACATATATTATTATTTTATTTATATTTCTGATTAACATTAGAATATAATATTTTATTATTGAGATGAGTTCTCAAGTAATTCTCTTAAAAAATTAATTCATTTAAAAATAACTTAATTTCATAATCCTAAAAAATTTATGTGTTTATGAAATCAAATTTTAAACGAATCTCTAATTATTAATATTTTTCACAAATGAATTTATTTTTTTAAATATTTAAATAAAAATCACTAATAACAAGAAGTAATATTCTATATATATATATATATATATATATATATATATATATTTTAAAGTTGATAAAAAATAATAAACATATACAACTAAATTTATTTAAATTCAAATTAAAAAATAATTTTTAAATATTATTGCATTAAAAATTTACAAAGTTATCATTTACGTATAGGAATAACACTATGATCTCATTAAATATTTTATTTCCTTCCTTGGACAGAAAAGCATTCAACCAACTCACCGGCTTTGACTATAGCAATTATTAGTAGCATAGTGATTCTCGGATGTATAATAGCATTTGCCATTGTGTGGAGAAGGAGAAAAGCCCATAAGCTTGGTAATCAATTTTAGTTGCGGATGTTGAATTAAAACTCTTTTATCTACAGTCATGTAATTGATTATATATACACATGTCTTACTAGGGAGTATCGATGAAGCAAGTAGTCGAGTTCAGGAGAGCTTGCACGAGAGTGAAAGACATGTGAAAGGTTTGATTGGCTTAGGAAGTTTAGAAGAAAAAGACATTGAAGGCGTTGAAGTGCCCTGTTACACTTTTGCAAGCATTCTAGCAGCTACAGATAATTTTTCAGATTCTAACAAGCTTGGAAAAGGAGGTTATGGACCTGTATATAAGGTGATTGATTAATTTCACATAGCTTTACTACTCACATAACAATTAGTCCAAGCACAATGATGTACGGATTTTTTTTTTTTTTTTTTATTTAGGGAACGTTTTCTGGAGGTCATGATATAGCAGTAAAGAGACTTTCAAATGTTTCCACTCAAGGCTTGCAAGAATTCAAAAATGAGGTTATTCTGATTGCCAAACTTCAACACCGGAACCTTGTTAGACTAAGGGGCTATTGCATAAAAGGAGATGAAAAAATCTTACTTTATGAATACATGCCAAACAAGAGCTTGGACTCGTTCATATTTGGTTAGTTGGCCATACTCAAATGTTTAATTATTAGAATCATGAATTCACTAACCTTATTCTTTATTTGAAATGTGAAATGTATATGTTGAAAGACCGAACACGAACTTTACTTCTGGATTGGCCAATGCGATTCAAGATAATTGTAGGCATTGCACGAGGCATGCTCTATCTTCACCAAGACTCCAGATTGAGAGTGATTCATAGAGATCTAAAAACTAGCAACATTCTTCTAGATGAGGAGATGAATCCAAAGATATCAGACTTTGGACTTGCCAAAATATTTGGGGGAAAAGAAACTGAAGCAAGTACAGAGAGAGTAGTGGGAACCTAGTAAGTTGAACAAGTATATGTAATTGTGAATATATCTTTGTTAATTTACCAAATTTGATATCTTACACATGCTTGCTAAGTGTAACAATAATTTGTTTGGCAGTGGGTACATGGCTCCAGAGTATGCATTGGATGGACTTTTTTCAATCAAATCTGATGTTTTCAGCTTTGGAGTAGTCCTTCTAGAAATCCTCAGTGGAAAAAGGAACACAGGATTTTATGAATTCAATCAAATTTCTAGCCTTTTGGGTTATGTATGTTTCTTGCTATGCAATTTTGTGCCATGTATGTATGTTTTTGTGGATTTGTTGACTTACCCAAAATTTGTGTGGCATGTTATCAGGCATGGAAGTTATGGACAGAGAATAGGGTGGTGGATTTAATGGATTCATGCCTTGGTGAAACATGCAACCAAAATCAATTCATTAAGTGTGTAATTATAGGGCTATTATGCATCCAAGATGAACCAATTGATCGTCCAACTATGTCAAATGTTTTGTACATGCTTGACAGTGAGACAGCAACCATGCCATTGCCAAGACAACCAACCTTTTTTGTGAACAAGCATTCTGGCTCAGCTTCCTCTTCTAGCAGACCAGAAACAAGTCTGCAATTTGAGAGCAGTTATCAAGTAGGTCGATAGTGCACGAAAGGAACCAATAGTTTTTTGTGTTTTATTTTTTTATTTCATTTTAAACTCGGACTTTGAATTAGTATAAATAAAAGTCAACTTTTTACGTTGAATGCTGATACTTTGATAATACAATCATCTAACATTTAAATAAATTATTATTTTATAGATGTAATTTTTAAAGGTATGAAAGTATAATTTTCCGTAACACATTTTTATAAGTATATTTTGACACTATACATAATAAAATACATCTATTTAATACTAAAATAAAATATTATTTTATTATTATATAATATTTTATTAAGTAAAACAAGTATTAAATGAATGTAAGTAATCTATATCATGTAAAAGTCAATATAATTTGTAAACCCTACGTTGTTATTCTCCTTTTATTCGTACATTTTTCATGACCAATGTATTGCATGTAAAATTAGCATTTTATTAATTGTGAATACTTATGAAAATATAAAATTTGAAATAAAATTTTAAACAAACTAGTTTAAAATGAATATATGTACTAAAAGATTAATTTGAACAACCTAATTCATATATTTAAGTTATTCAAATAATTCATAATGTTTCTACTCACCTTTGAGAGTTAGTCCACCTTAGAAAAGTAATATGAGTTAATTGATATCTCGCATGAACGATGACCCAGGAAAAAAGAAAAAAAGAAAAAACTTGTTTGTGGAAAAGATTGCTTTTATATTGTGATGCGTGACTTTGTACGTCAAAGTCTCGACATTAAAGTTGCGGTGCTAGAAAAACCTCGAGATCCACATTTATTTTACACTACATGTCCTCACTAATGACTTGAATTTCTTTGATAGTGTTTTAATAATATTACTTATTCTTTTCAAAATATTAAGAAAATTTGTAATTATATATATTTTCTTTTACATGCTAAGACTAAAAGGGTCACGTTTTGACTCCAACATTGAAATTAATTATAAAAATGTAAAATAAATAATTTATCATTTATTTTTTTATTATAACTAATTAATTGAAAATATTTATAAAAATATTAAATTTTAATTCAAGTTTTTATATTATTTTTATCTTAATTTTAAATCAACTTAATTGATTGTAATTATTACAAATAAAAAAATTTAAATAATTACAGATGAAAAAAAAAGTAGTTTGAGAATTAAAAATTAAAAAACTTTATTTAAAAAAGTAAAAAACAAAAGTATTTTAACTAAGTCAAAAATTCGTACAATAATCCTATAATTAAAAATTATTATTTTTTAAGTTAGATAACTCCGTTTTAGAATGTAAGATTTAGGATTTATAGTATAAAATAACATGTGTTTGGTGTGTAAGGCTAGTAGCAACACTTATTTTTCTTTGACTAGTAATGATTGCGGAAGACTTGTATCTGGTAGTTGCCTATAGAGCCTTTGATGTTAAAATATCTAGTACAAGGATAAGAGAGACCATAGAAGGTTTGTATCAGCAATGAGAAATGAAGAGGTTGTGTTGTGGTTCTTCTTTTTCCCTCGACTTTTTTTTTTTTTTTTT
>Ga0209489_109407_pt1 | contig 12171 bp, 4 predicted proteins | sample SiratrowhiteBW_FD_187527 | JGI IMG/M metagenome (GOLD analysis project Ga0209489, IMG submission 187527) | Root nodule microbial communities of legume samples collected from California, USA - Siratro white BW (SPAdes) (version 2) | ecosystem: Host-associated > Plants > Roots > Nodule | place: USA... | reverse complement strand
TTAAAATTGCAAGCGAAACATAAATCTAATTTAAAAGATATGATAAATGATCTAAACAGGTATCATTTATTTCTACACTATTTGTTGATTTTCTAAACGTTTGGTATGAAGTTATGCTCATTGAATTGAGTTACTTGCAAAATATTTAATCAACTTGTTTAAGAGAATTGACAAAAAAAGAAAATAACGGATTGTATAGTTGCTTTAGCTATCAAATACTTAACTAAAAAAACTCTAAATAAGTAGAAAGCTAATCCAATATTCTAACAGTTGAATTCCCAAACAATTATAGATATATATAATTAATGTTCTAAACAATAGAGATTATATAAATATATAGACACTATATTAAATTAATGTTGTTGTAATTGGGCATAAAGTCTAGAGAAATTTCCAAATACCTAGTGCCGTGGACTTCAATACAGATGGAAATACATTAATCTTTGCAGCTGCCATCTAGAAGTTTTCTAATTTATTACTTTAATCAACTTGTTTGATTCACACTATTGTTTTTTTATTTGAATACTTGTACAGATGTTGGTAGATAGAGTTGGTTGAGTAAGCATACATAAGGAACACATAAATGTTAGACCAAACGCATAGTAAACCATGTTCTTCGTAAGTGCTTATAGGTTTCATAAGTGCTTCTTTAAGTTGTCCAAATAGTTAGACTTTTTGTGGATAATATTGACGATTGTGACAACCTTTGACACTACTACAAGCTACACCAGGTAGAGACACCACCAAGTAATAATCTGTAAATATTAATAATGTAACTTTCTTAATTCCCACCACACAAATCACAAACTTTTTTAACCACATCTCACTGTAAGTGTATAATAGATTTTAGTGTTTCCGTACATAATAATCTCACATCACTTAGTCGAGATCAAAATTATACACCTTCCTTTTTTAATTTATTGTTGGCCTTATCGGATCACTATTAGACCACCCTTATATATAAGTTTTACACTCAAGTTAAGAAATCTTTGTGTGAGGGCTGTGTTGAAAATCTCACATCGACTATAAATTAGACTTTTCGATACTTTATAAGTGGGTGCAAATCTCACTTTACAAGCCATAAACCTATTTTGTAAGTTTAAATTAGGCTTAAAGTTGACTTCTCATTATACACCCAATAATTTCACCCTTAAAAGTCAAAGCCAAAGTTAGTTAAAATATTTTAAAAGACAAAATTACCATGATGAAATTCCAAATATTTTTTAACAAATTTGAGGTCATAACATACTTTAAAATTGTTTAATCAAAATTTTGATTATAGTTTAGTTATTAGTGATAGTTTAATAACGTTTTATGTGGATATGGGTGGCAAAAATATGACGTATATAATGTGGTTGGCAAAGTTTACTTGGTTAATAAGAAAATGCAGAGTGTTTTGCTTATGGTGGTGTGCGTAATTAAGAACAGTAGACTTTGGTTATCAGAGTCATCATCTTTATCACAATCATCCATCGTCTCATAGTAACTGTCAAACTTTCTTATTTCTAATTTCATCGTTTTGCTTGGTCAAGTCGCATTCCAGACTTTGATTCAGAAATTTAAGTAGCTACAGAACTTTCATAGTTACAAACCCTAGCAAATGACTGAGTGATGAAAAAGGTTTTTCTTGGATGCTTCATTAAAATATTCATATTAAATGAGCACATTATGTGGGAACTATTATATTAATTCCATAACTGCCTCAACATTATAGTCAAAGACGAATTAAGAAATTGTGAACAGTTAATAATATAACCGTGTCGGCTTCTTAAGATCTAGATCTTCCAATTAAAAAACCAATTCTCAACTTTTCTACCTTATCAAACACACGTTACTTTCATGAAATAATTGAGGTTAATTATTTAAATAAAATACGATTCATTGATTGTTTTTGTGTATCTAAATGTATATTTGCACTGAATTTTGCACCTCCATTTTTTTTAATTATCATTTACATGAATCAAGCATTTCCTAGTTTTGGTTTAGAGATTTTTGGTGGGGTTGAGTATGATTTATATTTGATATGCTTGAATTTTGAAATTAAATTTTATATATTTTTGAGGGAGATTTTAAGTTATGTTCTAGGTTGCGTCAATTCACTTTTTATATAGTAGTATTTCTAATGGTACTATTTTTTTATATTTAATAATCTAATTATAAAAAAATGTAAAAATTGATATACTACAATAAAAAAAAAATCAAAGTAATCCAGTCTTGTTCATATATTTTGAGTTTAGGTCAAATAACTTTAGGTTTTAATAAATAATTACATCAAAGTTTAAGTCAAACATGTATAAAGATAAACTCGCCTCTTTCCTTAATCAATCACCCATAGTTTTTGGCTTGACTTGTGTGGATTACACAACATTGATCATGTAAAAGGAAATGTTTGAAAAATGAAACACGAGTTTAGGGTAACTATTTCAGTTCTTGAAATAGTGTTTATATGTATCTAGTGCATGGAATGGCTTGCAAAAAACTGTGTTGGTCCACGTTGTATCTAAGTAGTTTGGTCTAACTTTTGCTACTATATACTAGTAAATCACCTAAAACAAATTATATATATATATATATATATATATAATAGGTTTCACACAAGCCACCACTAATATTAATCCTATGATGTCGTGTGTTGAAAAATATATGCATTAATTTTTGAGTGAAAATTGGTTTTCTGTGTTAAACTTGTGCCTTGTCATATCCACGTGTCGTGTTAAGAAAACGTCATAAATCTTGGGTGAGACTTCGAAGTTCGTGCCCCAATGGGTATGGAAGAAATACCAACTTTGTCAAGAGATCATTTTTAAAAAAAAAAATTAAAGAAAAGTTAACGAATGAATTGTTTTAATAAAGATATGTATAATTTCTATGGCTGTTAAGGGGTCTCAAATTCAAATTAAGATTAAGATGTCGAAAATTAAAAAAATGAAGATCTGAGAAAAACAATATGTGCAGTGGGAAAAGATAAGGGACTCATTGAGAGAATAATTTTAAAAATCATTAGATTGAATAATCATGATTTTAACAAATAGGTTGAATGTTGACAAAAAAAAATTGTTTGAGTTATATGTGTTATTTTTACTACACAAAAGAAAAGTATATTGCATGAGATATTAGGATGTTTCAACCTATTTTTATGAAGCTATAAATCCTAAATTACCTTTAGAATAAAATATAAAAACTAAAAATAAAGAGGGAACTGTAAGAAATAAAGTTAAAGGATATATATCATATAAACTATAAATGTTTGATTTATTTTTAGCAATATCTTCAATACATAGTTTTCAGTTATCTTCTCATAGTTACTGGAGTTAAGTACAAGTTTGAAGTATCACATTGACTATTATGTTTAGATTTTGAATTTCATGTAGTAACTTGATTTTTTACTTAAGTTTATTTATTATTCATTAATACTAAATTTTTCTTTAAAGAATCAACACTAATCCCTTACTAACCTTGCTTTAAAGCACCGAAAAAAAAATCCTTTTATATAAATAGAAATACATAGCTTAAAAGGTTTTCTCTTATTTTTCTTATATTTGCATGTCCTTTTTTTATCTTAATAAATGTAATTTTAGTTATGAAATTTATATCAACAAATTATAAATTTGTTATTGATAAATACAAAATTTAACTTTATATTTATTTAATTAAATTGTGTTACAGTAAGAAAATAATAATAATAATAATAATAATAATAATAATATTACCATAGTTTAAATGTCTTCGTATTTAATACGACTTTTTATCTTACTTTATTTTGCATTATAATAAACATAATTAATGAGTTGAAACATCTCATTATTCTATCAATGATTCTTAAGTTTCAAATCCATCATCTATATTCGTTCATTATAAAACTTTCTTCAAAAATTCAATAAAGATATTAAAGTTACTCAATGCTGATATATATCTAGTAATTATTTAGAAATATGAAAATGCTGATACATCTCGTAAAGACTCGGTATGCTTGCATCAGAACAAAGAAAATAAAGAGGAAGAAAATGCAAATAACAACATATTTTCTTTTATCCTATTGAAAAATTAAAAATATTGACTTTTAAAAACAAAAATGAATGAACATTTTTTTTTTCTTTCAATTCAAAATTCAATTGTTAGTCTCCTTCTTCATTTTTTTTCTCCACCGTACCAAACCCACTTTGTCATTATTGAATATTTGAAATTGCTCCCTTCTTTCCTACCAAAATAAATATAAACACTCAAAGTGGAACTGTAAACCATAAATATGTTTATTCCATATTTATTTTAAAAAATTAGCACAATTAAAAAAATTATTATATAAAAATAAAAAATACAATAATTAAACATATTCAGTAAGTAAAAAGTTAGCCGATAAGATATAATCGATAGAATCCTGCATGTATAAACAACAGTTCTTTAATGAAAAGTTGAATTTTATTCAGTCAAATTTTCTGAATGCTTAATATATGCATGCATCTGCAACCAAGAGACCAAGTGTTATAAGAAATAGGACTATGTATTTCCATTTTGTTTTTTATATCAGTTTTTCATTTATTTATCATATTCTTGTTTATTTAATTTCTATTGTTTTCCAGAGTTAGTTTTATATATTTTCGTTGAATCTCAATTTGAACACTGTAATTGTAAATCTATTTCAAATCTCTTTTAAGAAGATTTTATTTTGCATCCCAATAACTTATTTGAATAAAACAAATAAGAAATTGAAAGCATTGCCATAAAACAAAAAGGCACAGTGTATGACGAGGGAACAAACATTTTTTTTAAATAGTACTTTTATTTGTTTCTTTTATTATTACGAAACTATTACTTTATTTTCAACCAGCTTCCTTTTCATAAAAAAAATTATTAAAAAAATCATATCAAACAAAAAAAAATGTCGAGTTGGTACAATTAAAAAAAAAATTATGCCAAAGTTTCGAATAGAACATTAAATTGTGCCAATTTCTTTTTCAAATTACGTCAAATTTCATTTTTTTTCAAATTAAAAAAAACATTATTTTTTTCAAATAATATTACATTCTACACTTATTTACAATATGCATATATATCTTTTAAGTTTTAAAAACAGTATACTTACACTTTTTTAAGTACAGTAGAGGATATATTACTGCAATAATAAGAAAAAAAAAAGATATAGGTGTTTTTTGAAATTTTAAAAAAATATCATTATAATTTACTCTAGAATAGAATACGATAATGCAAAAACATAATAACTGATTCAATTCACTATTGAAAATATAAACCATATATACCATTGTTAACAAATTGCTTTTGTGCACATACCATTAATGTTGACTTTTATTAAACTTATTTGACTTCTTTGTTCCTTTAATGTACCTGGTGGGTGCACCCTAAAGTCTCATTTTGTCACTTTATTTTATCAGTGCTTTTATGATTATTATAGTTGCTGTTGAATTCATGCATAATGTTTTTTATAACCTTAAAGTGTAAAGAGACTAATTACATTTACAATACTGTTAATTATTGTTTTCTTGACAATTTTTTACTTATTATGCTGATTTAACTCCAATAATATGTTCATATGTTTTTTTAGTGTTTTTATTTTATTTATTTATTTTTGCAAATATAATTAACCTTGTTGAAGCTATAATTAGGTTAAAATATGTTGTATAATTATGTCAATCCAAAATTCACAAATAGAGAGAATAATTTATACAATAACAATATAAAAAATATATGCAATTATTCTGTGTGGTAATTTGATATTTTTTATAATAACTGTTTTAAAAATTTATATTTGTATATCATGAATTATGATTGGTTGATACTGTTAAAAAATTATACAAGTAGTAGACATAATTTAAACTTAGTACAACTTCAAAATCCTATTGTTGACCTTGATATTTGTCCCTCTTTCCTTTTTCACATTTATTTTCATTACCAAATATATGAACAATTAGTCCAATGACTCACAGATAATTAAATTTTTTCGATGTATTCTATTATATCTTTTATATATTATCATGGTACATTATTAAGACAATGAAGTTTGAACAAACTATTTTATGAAGAAACCCCAACAAAATGAACAGAGAATTGGGTTTAGCTGCTTATGGGCCGAGTCCACTTACATGAAGTAGAAGCCTTCAAGTTTAACACCGTTAAATTGCTGCCCGCAACTCCATAATTATTGATTGCACCGCCACTACTAACATAAAATGACTGAAATATCCTCCCGCACTACACTGCAGCTACTATTGCCGTTGCCATTGCTCCATCACGCTACAAAGGAAAGGGAAGAGAGAGAACACATTGGCAAAAAAAAGCTGTATCTGGAAAGCTTCTTGAAATTCTATTTGAAAAGCTTTATTCCAAAATGTATTTCATACGTTAGAGAAATTCTTTTAAAAAAAAATTCCAATTTAAAATCTTGTTCAAAAAATTATGTTCTAGAAATCCTATTTCAAAAATTTCAGAAAGTATGTTTTACGAAAATTTCAGAACAAGTAATCCGAAAGCCATTTAAAGAAAGATAAAATAATTGTTTTAAAAATTTGGAGTGTGCACCAAAAAATCATAAGGGTGTAGAAATGAAAAGTCGAAAAGGGAAGCAACCCATTCAAATTGGGTCGTGCCCACCATGGTAGCATCATTGGGCTAGTTAGCTCTAGTCCAATAAAACAAACAAAGTGAGGCTTCTTCATCCTGCACCCTTACAATTTCTTGGTGCTTGACCACAATTTCGAAAATAACTATTTTACTCTTTTATAAAAATGATCTATGGGTTATTCGTCTAAAAATGTTTTGGAATAATTGTTTTGAAATTTTCAGAATAAGATTTCTGAAACATAATTTTTGAAATGATATTTTTGGTATAAAATTTATAGAATGCATGAAATACATTTTAAAAAAGTTTTTCATAACAAAATTTATAGAACAATTTAAGATACTTTTTAGAATGAATTTTCAGGACCAAGTTTTGTTCTCTTTCTTCTTTCTCTCCAGCATTTATTATAGCAAAAAAATGGAAAACAAAGTACACGAAAAAAATAATATTGATTTTTAATTTCGTATAAACCACACCTTTTAAATTGTAGGATATTTATAATTAAAAAACGCGGTGTTTGATATTTATAATTAAAGTATAAATTAAATAAAATACTAATAAAAGAAGTTGTAGGACGGCAATATAAACCTTGACGGTGTGAACGTATAATACGAAAGAAGAAAAAAAATCATCCGAGAAAAAAACAGAATAGATGACGCGAGAAGAAGAAGGAGGTGAAGCAAGTATTATAGAGATAAGGGTTGGGTTGTTAGTGGGAAGTGTTGACTATGGAGAAAATGAACGACGTTGACCTTGGCGTTTAGATACCAAACAAGGAAGGTAGCGAGTGCAGTACGCTACCTTTGTTGTGTGCAGAGAAATGGCGGATACGATTGTGGTGTTCCTCCTAGACAAGTTGACCAGGCTGCTGGTGGAGGAAGCCAAACTTCTCGCCAGCGTGCGCGACCAAGTCACGTCGTTGCAGAGCCAGCTCAGGTTCATGAATCTCTTCCTCAAGAACTCCCAAGGGAAGCGCAAAGACCATGACATGGTCGCGGAACTCGTCAACCAGATCAGAGACGTCGCGCACGAAGCCGAGGACGTCATCGACACCTACGTGGCCGGCATCATCAAGCAAAGCCGGAGAAACGTGATCGGGAAAGTCGGCTTCCGCGGTGTCGACCACGCGCTCATGCTTCACCAGGTGGCGGTTAAGGTCGACGGGATCAAGGCCAGAATCAAGGAGATCTTCGACAACAAAGAGAGATACGGCATCGATGATGGAAAGAGGGGGAGTGAAGAGGAAGCGGAGAGGATTCGGAAGCAGAGGAGGGAGGTGGAGGAGGAAGAGGTGGTAGGGTTTGTGCATGACTCCAAGGTTGTGATTGAGAAACTGATGGTGTTGGATTCGCGCCTTAAAGTTGTTTCCGTTATTGGTATGGGTGGTTTGGGAAAAACCACGCTTGCTAGAAAGATATATAACTCTAACAGAGTGAAGAACAATTTTCCTTGTCGCGCGTGGGGTTATGTCTCTAATGATTATCGACCCAGGGAGTTTTTCTTGAGCCTTCTTAAGTGTTTGCTGTCCACGTCCAAGTACAACGGTTTGTTCAAGAAAGGGGAAGAGATGAGTGTGAGTGATGAAGAGCTCAAGATGAAGGTGCGAGAATGCTTGAACAGAAGCAAGTACTTGGTGGTGGTGGACGATGTTTGGCAGAAACAGGTGTGGAATGAGGTCAAAGGGGCATTTCCTGATGACCGAAATGGAAGCAGAATATTGATGACTACTCGTTGGGCTGAGGTGGCTTCTCACGCTGGTCCTGTCCCTCCCTACCACCTTCCCTTCCTCACCAATGAACAAAGTTGGGAGCTACTTTCCAAGAAGGTCTTTAGGGGAGAAGAATGTCCTTCTGATTTAGAGTCCCTGGGAAAATTGATCGCTGAAAGCTGTAATGGGTTGCCACTTGCAATTATTGTCATGGCAGGGATTTTGGCTAACAAGAAGTCGCCGAGGGATTGGTCTAGAATCAAGGACCATGTCAATTGGCATCTTGGGAGGGACAAAAGCCTCAAGGACATACTCAAACTCAGCTATGACTCTCTGCCCGAGAGGTTGAAGCCTTGTTTTCTATATTTTGGCATGTACCCTGAAGATTATAGGATCCCCGTGAAGCAGTTGATCCAGTTGTGGATATCCGAAGGGTTGTTAACACAAGAAACTTGTGGAAGCCAAGACATGCCAGAGCCAGAATACATTGCGGAAGAGTACTTGGATGAACTGGTGGATCGAAGCTTGATCCAAGTAGTGAGTAGAACCAATGATGGGGGAATCAAAACATGTCGGATTCACGATCTTCTTCGCGACCTTTGCATATCCGAAAGCAGGGAAGACAAGTTTTTCGAGGTTTGTGGAGAGATTGACTTACAAAACCTGAATAGTAGTCCCCGTAAGTTGTCTCTTCAGGGTACTCTCTTTCATTTTTCTTCAAGTATGGAATCTGATTACACCATCTCGGGGACGCGTTCCTTGTTATGCTTTGGGCAAGAGGTGTACAAGGTTAAGCCAAACCACTGGAGATGGCTTCTCAAGAGCTTCAGGTTCGCTCGCGTGTTGGATTTAGGACGAATGAATGTTAACTCAATACCCACTGATTTGGAGAAGCTCATTCATTTAAGGTACTTGAGAATACACTCTCATAACCTTGAAACAATTCCACCTTCTATATGCAGATTGTGGAATCTAGAAACCTTGGATCTAAGAGGTTCGCCTATAAAATCCTTTTCTGGCGAATTGTGGCAACTTAAGCAACTGAGGCATCTTCTGATGTTTGGACCTGTGGGGCTCCCAGAAATGCCCTCAGAAAGTAAAACTGTGCCTAATCTTCAAACCCTCTCAACCGTGGCTCTTGATCCGCGCACAGCATCGTTGTTGGATAGTCGTAGATTCCCAAGGATGACAAAATTGGGTATACATTACGAAAGACGTGACAAGTGCAATGCTCGTATACAGTTGCAGAGCCTCCACCGCCTGAGCCATCTCCGGAAGCTGAAAGTGATAGGGACTACCGAGATTCCGCAAAATGCAAATGTGTTTCCCTCAAACATCACCAAGATATCCCTCACAAAGTTTGGTAACTTCAACTCCACTGCCATGCATACGCTAGGAAAGCTTCCCAACCTTCAAGTTCTGAAACTGTCATCGCAGACAAATGATACTAGATTTGACCTGCATTGTGCCACGGGAGGGTTCCTTCAGCTTCAAGTGTTTGAAATGGTTGCAATCAAGGTCAAAATGTGGAGAGTAGACAGAGGTTCAATGCCACGTGTTCGTCGTTTAGTCATCAGAAGCTGCAAATCCTTGACTCAGCTTCCAAAAGAAGTGTGGTCTTTCACTACCTTGAGGGAAGTGCAGGTGTTGTGGCCCTGTACAGAATTGGCAAAAGGACTCCAAAATGTGGTGATTAACAATGCGTGTAAGCTCCTCGTCTATCCTCTCTCAGCAGATGATGAATTAGATGTTCTCTGAATCCATGGCTAATTAGTTAAAATACGTTTCATTTTTTTCCTTGGTTCATAGAGAAGTGTATTATATTGATAGCTTTCTATCTAAAGGCTCACTTATTCACAGGTGAGACATTTTTCCTCATTGTATTTGTCATATTTAAAGCTTGATTCATTCCATGATTGTGTCTTCGCTCAACAAGCATGGATATCTATTCTCGATCTGATTGATACTGATTTCTTGGACATCCCAAAGGACTAGTGCCTCATTTCTAATTAACTAAGAGTACAAATTGGTCTGTTAAATTGGACTTGGGTTTAAGCAAAGAAACAATGCCATCTTCAACTGTGCCACGTCAAATTCTTCCTCAGTTTCGTTCAAAATGTATCCAAACTTTAGCAGTCATCTTGGTGTTGGTTTTGTTCGAACTCTCTTTCCCTTCTCAAACTGCTGATAGTATGACAGAATTGGGTCATACTTTGACTTTCCACTGATTTATGTTAACTGAGAATAACTTGGCTATTAATAATATGTATATAGAATATCAATAAGTATGATTTGCATATTCAAAATTGAGCATGAAAAGAGTATGCATATGCATTCCTTCACCTGGAGCTTTATTCTCACAAATGAGATTATTGTTGGATTTTTCTTGTAGTATTTTCTTATATTATATAAAATCTAATATCAACTAAATTATAGTATTTTCATGTCACTTATAATAGAATCTCTTCTATTTTTATCAGGACAGAATGACAGTGTATTAAAAATCTAACATTATTTAGAAACATTATGAAATCATAGTATATAAAAAAAATGTAAACTTCACTTAATTGAATTAATTTTGTAAAATTGAGCTACATTTAAAATTTAAAATGGTAAAAAAATATATTTATATTGATGAAATAATTATTTTATGAGCAAAATGATTATTCTTTTGACAGTTAAAAAATTAGATTTAAAAAAAAGGTCCAACAAAATGCAACCTAGTAATTGAAGTCAATATAATGTGGAAAGTATTTGTAGTACACCAACTTGGACAGAAGGACCATTGTTAATAAATGCTTTTGTGATATATGACATACCATTAATGTTTGACCTTTATTAAACTAGTTTGACTTCTTTGTTCCTTAATTATTCCTAGTGGGTGCACCCTGATATCTCTTTTTGTCACTTTATTTCTTTAGTGTTTTTATGACAATTATAGTAATTATTGATGCATTCCAATGACAATTCATATATAATGTTTTTTTTTATTATCTTAAAGTGCTAAGAGACTAGTTACATTTACAATACTATTAATTATTGTTTAATTGACAGGTTTTTACTTATTATTATGCTGATTTAACTTCAATAACATGTTCATATACTTTTTTTTATGTAAATTTCGATTGTTTTTAAAATTTTGGAAAATATAATTAATCTTTCTGAAGATATAATTACGTTAAAATATATTTTATAATTATATCAATCCAAAATTCACAATAGAGAAAATAATTTATACATTAACAATGTAAAAAATATATGCAATTATGTTTGGTAATTTAATAATTTGTATAATAACTATTTTAAAAATTATATTTCTGTAGCAGAATTATGATTGTTTTATACTTTTAAAAAATTTATACAAATAGTAGATATAAGTCAAACTTAGTACATCTTCAAAATGCTATTGTTGACCTTGAAATTTGTTCTTCTTTCCTTTTTCACGTTTTTTTTCCATTACCAAACATATGAACAATTAGTCCAGTAACTCACAAGGTAATGCTGACAATTAAAACTTTTAGACGTAAAAAAAGTAATTGTTTCATTCTAAATACATTTTGTATAGTTAACTATAGCGAACTACACTTACAACTAACCTTGTATTAACAACTAGCAAACATGGAAAAAAAAACTTAAAAATATAAAAAAGCATTAATTTTGTAGTTCACAAATGGATTTTTAATAATATAATTTAATTAAATTTTTGTTGCTCGCTTTGTCATTGAGTTTGATTAGACAGATTTTTTTTTATTCTATTTTGATCCTGTGGTTCACTTCATAAGCAAATCCCTATTTTATATCAATAATTACATTGTTCAAACTACTTTTGCTCCTAACTCACAAATCATCCACTTCTATTTATATATATATATATATATATATTTATATATAT
>Ga0209489_109406_pt1 | contig 12172 bp, 7 predicted proteins | sample SiratrowhiteBW_FD_187527 | JGI IMG/M metagenome (GOLD analysis project Ga0209489, IMG submission 187527) | Root nodule microbial communities of legume samples collected from California, USA - Siratro white BW (SPAdes) (version 2) | ecosystem: Host-associated > Plants > Roots > Nodule | place: USA... | reverse complement strand
CAACACACACCACAACTCCTCTTCCCTGAAAACCCTAAAACCTTAACAAAAGGACATCTCAGTTAACGAAAATCATAGAACTAAACCCATCAGATCTCGAAACCTAAACCCTAAAAACCAAATAAAGTTATTCCCTTTTCATTCAAACCTCATAAAACCAGCCTTTACTCCACAAACCCTAAACCCCACACGAAAATCATACAAGACACATTTAAACGATGAAAAATAGTTCATTTTACATGAAAACCTCATAAAAGACTCACCTTTAGCAACTGTTGATGAAAAACGCAAGAAAATCTACCACTGAGAAGACGAGAGCAGATACGAAGCCAACTGAAACACTTGAGCAGAGAGACGTCGCGAGTGCAGAGAGAGCGAGAGCAGAGCCGAGTGCAAAGCGAGTGAGAGTGGGCAAAGAGAGTGATAGAGATCAAGAGCGGGTAATAGCCTGAGAGGGAGAGAGAGCGACACTGAGAGTGAAAGAGTGAGAGGTGCGGGATTTCAAAAATTAGGGCATACCTTTCAGAACTTGACTTCCACTTTTGCCCCTTCAATTTTGCACTTCCACATTTACCTCTGCCACGTAAGATGCTTTGACAAAATTACCCCGGTGTCAAGTGGGGGTAATGAGAAAACGGTGTCAACAAAACTTTATTCATTTATTTATTACTATTTAATTATATCATATACGTATATACATGTCACGTTACAGAAGTGTGTTTATATTAATAGTTAATCACTTATTTTATATATGTAATATTTTATCAAATAAGTTTGACAATAAAACATATTTTTATAAAATGTTTTCATGAATTATACATAAAAGGTTTGTTTGACCTGACAAGTAAATTTGAGAAAGTAAATTTGAGATGATTTAAGAGAAAAGTTTGATTATTTGAATTAAAGAAAAAATGGTAAAATTTGAGTAAAAAGTTTATAAAAGTTTGTAAATAATGTGATAGATATAATAATATTTTAATATATAAAATTATAAATTTATTTATTATAATTAAAAATAAAATGTAATTAATTAATTTAATGTAATTAATAATCATTTTTAAAAATATATAAAAAATTATTAAATTAATAATTATCTTTAAAATAAATTTAATTTGATTATTATTATAATTTAAATTTTATTTTTATTATTTTTATTATCATTTTACAATTTTATTATTATTATTATTATTATTATTATTATTATTTGGTTATTATATCAAATTTATTATTATTGTTATGATTTTAATTTTATTATTGTAAATATTAATAAATTGATTTTGTTGAATCAATTATATAAAAATATATATAACTATAATAATAATGATAATATTTTCTAAATTTATTACTATTGTTTTATTTTTATTAATACTTTATTATTACTTATAATTTAATTAATGTTATTTTAATATAATAATTTTATTATGATGAACAAATTATATTATATAATTAATCATATTTATTTTATAATAATAATAATAATATAAATATAAATATGAATAAATTAAAAATAACGATAAATTATATACAAATATAATATTATTTTAATATTTTAAAACTTTCCTGCCAAATCTTCTTATAGTTGTGAAGATTTGTGAAGTGCGAGATTTCATCTCGATTTCTGTATTTAATTGCTTTATTATTCATCGATTGGCGGACTTTCTTTGCAAGGGTTCCATCGCTGCAAATTTCTGCCCGGAAACAAACGGGTCGTAAAGCTCACACGTGGTAGTAGCAAAAGTCATGTACCAACAATTCAAGGGTTTGTTTGAATCGGGAAGTGAATTTGAGGGAGTGGATTTGAGATAATTTGAGAAATAAGTTTGATTGTTTGGATTAAAGGAAATACGATAAGATTTGAGTGGAAAGTTTATAAAAGTTTGTAATAATGTGATAGATATAATAATATTTTAATATATAAAATTATAAATTTATTTATTATAATTAAAAATAAAATGTAATTAATTAATTTAATGTATTTAATAATATTTTTTAAAAATATATAAAAATTATTAAATTAATAATTATTTTTAAAATAAATTTAATTTGATTATTATTATAATTTAAATTTTATTATTATTATTTTTACTATCACTTTACAATTTTATTATTATTATTATTATTTGATTATTATATCAAATTTATTATTATTGTTATGATTTTAATTTTATTATTGTAAATATTAATAAATTGATTATGTTGAATCAATTATATAAAATATATATAATTATAATAATAATGATAATATTTTCTAAATTTATTACTATTGTTTTATTTTTATTAATACTTTATTATTACTTATAACTTAATTAATGTTATTTTAATATAATAATTTTATTATGCTTAACAAATTATATTATATAATTAATCATATTTATTTTATAATAATAATAATATAAATATAAATATAAATAAATTAAAAATAACGATAAATTATATACAAATATAATATTATTTTAATATTTTAAAACTTTCCTTCCAAATCTTCTTATAGTTGCGAAGATTTGTGAAGTGCGAGATTTCATCTCGATTTCTGTATTTAATTGCTTTTTTATTTGTTAATTAGCAGACTTTCTTCGCAAGGGTTCATCGGTGCAAATCTCTGCCCAAAAACGAACGGCCTGAAAGATGATTGTGAGACAGTGCTTTGTTAATCATCCTCCACGAAATGAGAGAAACTAAAAAAAAAATAAGAACTTAGTAGTGGAGACATGAGTATTAAGACATAAAGCCAAATCAAAAATCACTAAATGCTTTAATTTAATATCATTATCAACAAGAAAACATGAGAAACTTTCAAATATAGTAAAACTCTGTGAACAACTTGATGATGTAGCTTGGTTGGTGATTGTATGAAATAATTTAGGAATTGAACAACAAAAGATATATTTGGTCTATTATCGATTAAGTAGAGAGATATCTCACCATTCTCCTACAACCTTGTAATGTTTAAACAAAACTTTGATATCCCTTTCAATGGGTATAAAAGATGTCTTTGCACCTAAAATCCCTGTATCTAAAAGAATATAATGACAATTTTTTTTTCACAAACATGTATGCCTTTGCGTGATCTAAACATCTCAAGACTTAAGAAATACTTTATTGTCCAAGGTCCTTAATTCTAAAAACTTGATTTATAAAATCTTTAACAACCTTAATATGAGACCTACAACTTCTTGCCAAAATGATATCATCCACGTATATAAGTAATGCAGTAAAAGAAAAACTAGTTTTAAAGAGTTATATTTAGATAGAACAAAACCAATGTTTTTAAGAAATTGATTGAGTTTAGAGAACCATTGTCTTTTGGGTTGTTTTGACCCATGTATAGACTTCATTAACCGACAAACCTTATTAGGCTAAGCAGATTTTATTTCTTAAGGCAAAATTATATAAACTTTTTAAGTTAAATCACCGTGTAGAAAAACATTATTTACATCAAGTTGTTCTAAATACCAATTTTTATTTGCAACAACAATAGTAAAAGGAAAGTGTATTGTGGTAAGTTTTTGTTGAAAAATATGATGGCTAAAAAGTTTAAAAGAGAGATGAATTTAACTATTAATTCTTTTTTAAAAAGGTAGAAAGTATGAATAAGTATTTTTATTAAACATTGATTATAATGTAATAGAAGCACAAAAACAATCAATTGAAGCACGAATGAGCAAGTTAAAATGAAAAACAACAAGTTAAAAGATAATTTCCAAATATGCACAACCAGTAAAACAACTTGTTGAAATGCAAAAACAACTTGTTAAATTTTTGTGACAGTTATGAAACACAAATAACATGTTGAAATTAGTTAAAATTTCTTTTCCAACACTTAGAAAATTTTCTCAATTTCAGCCGAAATTAAACATGTTAAAAATAAATTTTAACAAGTTATTTTTATTAAACCTTAAAAAATCAAACTTGACAAATTGGACAAAGCAAATAACAGTTCAATTTAATACAAACACAAAGGAAATATACGGCTCAAAATCTTGAAACAATTGTCAATGTGAAAAAAGAGTGAAAACACAATGTATAGTAAGCTAGATATGTATAATTACATAGAATAGAATCTTTCAAGTAATTTTCTAAACAAAACTAGCGAAACACATACTCTTCAGTAGTAAGCAATTTAGAAAATATCCAGATTGATGCAGCTATTAAAAAGGCCAAAAGATTGATGAAAACCACCACCAAAATGTTATACAAAATTTTGAAGAAGTGCAACAATGGATCAATCAAGAGATAAGCCAATTATAATAGCCAAACTGATTTGAAAAATAGTACTGAGTTAATACAACAAAACTGTAAAACAAAAATCAGTTCAACAATTTATCAAAACATTATAACCCCTCACCAAAACAGATTTAATATGACAAGATTAAGATAACAAAACCAGTAGTGATGTTGTTAAATGAAAACAACTTAAGTGGGTCTAAAAACGCAAGGTTAACCAATCAAGAAACCAAGACTCGCATGCAGCAGTGAGAAACCCAGAATTTTAACTTGTTAAAATCAATGCCAAAATGAAGAAAATAAATTTGTTCAGAAAAACAACATGTTGTTTTGGATTTTAACAGGTTGTTTATACCAGTAAAATTAAAAATGTACCAAAACAATTCGTGAATTGAGAGAGGCAATGAAAGAGAGAATTACATAAGTATTTTTATCCTGGTTTACTTTTCTACAAGAGCTACGTCCAGTTATTTGTACAACTATGCAAAGGTTTCCACTAAATTTGCAAGTTTACATACACAAACACACTCAGGATTCAATCTTGAACCTTACAAGATTGTCTCTACCCCTTATGCAACACCCCACCACATAAGATACACAATCCTAGTACAATATGCATAACTCTACTGTTGTGTTTGATACAAACAATACAACCAAAACAAAATCTTACAAGATTATAATACACACAATGCTTAAAAACCTATTTAAGCACTATATAACCAAGAATTATATGTAAACGAATTATAAATCCTAAAACAACATTACAACAACAAAAATCAGTCAATATTCAAAAGAAAAAAGCTTATCTCTGCAAGAGAACCGCTACCATAATGTTTCTAACCAAGTGCATGCAAAGCTTCCTTCAAAAGTGAGAAACCAAAGTAAACTTTTTCAAATCTTGATCATTCTCTCTCACATGAAGGTGTTTTCTCCAAGAATATCTCAAGTAGTTTTTTTGAAAGTGTTTCAAAGCTTAGAGAAACCAAAACGTAATGAAAAAAAGTGCTGCACGACTATTTTTAAAGCACATGTCAAATTTGTTAAGTGAAAACAACATGTTTTTCAAAATCAACAGGTTGTTTTTACTTAAACACAAAAACAAAACAACAGATTATTTTTGTTCTGCAGTAGCTTTACTATAAAAATCATTTTCGAAATCCACATTTTACTTGATTTTGAAGGAGCACAATACAAGCAAATGATTAAGAGACACACACAAATACATGAATGATCTAAACTAGGTCTATACTACCCCAAACTAAGGACCTATAGTCTTCTTTCAACCAAACCAAGTCTTTAAGTAATTTCTTCATCAAATCACCAATAAAAGAGCTTCTCCACTAGCTCCAACAAGCTTTGCAGTAGGTAAATTAACAAAGCTAGAAGAGGCCCAAGCCCTGACAAAGAAAGAAGAGGCCCAAGGTCAACCACATTCTCCTAGAATGTTCTAGGGTAGTTGGGAAAGTCCACATTAATAATGTAGTTGGGAAAGTATACATTAATAGGGTAGTCGGGAACTTAGAACCTAGAATGTTCCCATGAGTCCTATAAATAGAGTTACTCCACCCATTTGTATGCAAGTCATTTTCTATGTGTTTTCTTCTCCACTTTCTATGTGTTCTCTAATCAATTTTCTAATATGGTATTAGAGCTCCATCAGGAGCTCTGCTGATACCCATCTGCCAACGGAGCTCCATCAGGAGCCACTACAGTTCCGGCCTCGTCCCCGTCGCTGGCCACCACATCGTCGGCCATCGCACCGCTGCCCGCTCACCGTCGCAGTACCCCCACTGCTGCCCGCTCACCATCGTATCACTCCAACCCAATACCAAAGCCTAATGGTTCTTCTACAAACATGTTAGGTTTTACTTCTTCAGGATCCGTGGACACTTCTCAACCCAGTCAAGTTAACATGACATACTCAACACAAAATGGACCGAATACTAATTCTGGTCCATCTCCTGGTAACATACACCAACATGCATTAATTTCACGTATTGTTAATCATTCATTCAGTAACACACACTCACAAAATTCACACACAAGTCCGTGGATTATTGATTAAGGAGCTACAGACCATGTGGTTTCATCTTTGCATTGGTTTAAAACTTACTCAAAAATAGATCCTGTTGTCATACATCTCCCTAATGGGACCACTGTTTCTACACATCACTATGGGACTATTGAGTTATCACCATGTTTTATCCTTCATAATGTTCTTTATGTGCCATTCTTTCATTTTAAATTAATTTCTATTTCCCAATTAGTTTCCACTCTTCGTTATTCACTCACCTTTACCTTTGATTCTTGCAAAATCCAGGAGATGAATTCATTGAGGATGATTGGTTTGGCTAAATTACGGAATGGACTCTATTACTTAACAAATAGCAAGATGAGTACTCCTTTACCATTCAATAATTCTGTTATTAACCACACTGCTGCCACTCCCATTACAACCTTCAACCTTTGGCATTTTAGATTAGGACATCTTTCTAGAAATAGATTGAATATTTTGTGTCAAACTTATCCTTTTATTTCAAGACATGTTGATGAGATTTGTGATGTTTGTCATCTAGCTAAACAAAGAAGATTATCTTATTCACCTAGCTTGAACAAAGCATCCAAAATTTTTGAGTTGATTCATTTAGATATTTGGGGTCCTTATTCTAAATAATTTATGCATGGTCATAAATATTTTTTAACCATTCTTGATGATTTTAGTCGTTATACTTGGTCAATTTTATTGAAATCCAAAGCCGAGGTCCAATCAAAAGTGGAACATTTCATCAATTTTGTTGAAACTCAATTTGAACTCAAAGTAAAAAGCATTTGTTCTTATAATGGACCTGAATTTCACTTGACATCTCTTCTAGCTTCAAAGGGCATTTTGCACCAAACTAGTTGCGTTGAGACTCCTAAAAAAAATGGGAGAGTTGAACGTAAACATCAGCATATTCTCAATGTGGCAAGAGCTTTAATGTTTCAATCTCATTTTCCCACACATTTTTGGTCCTATGCAATTAAACATGTTGTTTATCTTATAAACCGGGTTCCTTCTCCTATCATTGGCAACAAAACTCTCTTTGAACTTTTATTTAAGCAACCACCAAATTTTACGATGCTCAAAGTCTTTGGATGCTTGTCTTATGCATCTACACATGTGTCTCATCGTCACAAGTTTGATCCAAGAGCCAGACGCGACATTTTTCTTGGATATCAAACTAGAATAAAGGATACGTTATTTTTGACTTCGACACAGAGGAGTTTTTTGTTTCCAAGAATGTTCACTTTCATGAGATGACTTTTCCTTTTAAAAATCATGGTCCGACATCACCACCAAGCTTATCTCTCCCTCATGGCCCAATCACTTTCCCAGCAGATCCTTTTTCTGAAGAGACCATGACTCTGCCTTCAACCCATAAACAACATCCCGCCGTTGACCAACCCATTAATCACATAATCCACTCTCCCTCAACCTCTCATTCAACAACTCCTCCTCTCCCAGTCGAAACACCATCACCAAGTCCACCATTAAACTCAAATCCTCAACTTCTTCCACGACGACAATCACAGCGCGAATCGCGACAGCCTGCTCATCTTGCTGACTACTATTGTAATTCCTTTCTTCCAGAACCAACCAATTCATCTTCAAGGTATTCTCATCCTCTTAGTTCTGTTCTTTCATATAGTTGTTTCTCTTCTCCCCACCTTCACTATCTTATGTCTCTCTCCACGGATTTCGAACAAAGTAGCTACCAAGAAGCTAAAAATCATGTTTGTTGGCAAGAAGCCATGAAAGCTGAGGTAGAGGCATTAGAGTTGAACCATACCCAGTCCATCGTTGATGTTCCCCCAAATGTCAAACCTATAGGTTGCAAGTGGGTTTACAATATCAAACGACACCCAGATGGTTCAATAGAAAGGTACAAAGCTCGTTTAGTAGCAAAGGGTTTTACTCAAACAGAGGGTGTGAATTACTTTGAGACTTTTTCTCCTATCATGAAGATAGCCACGGTTAGAGTTGTACTTGCTCTTGCTTCCCTTCATCGCTGGACTATACAACAACTCGATGTCAACAATGCATTTTTATATGGAGATCTCTTAGAAGATGTGTATATGACTGTTCCACCGGGTGTTTCTGTCTCCGGTTCCTCTAAATACTTCAAATTGCACAAGTGTCTCTATGGGTTGAAACAATCTAGCAGAAAATGGTATGAAAAACTATCTATCTTACTTCTTTCTTGTGGGTATCAGCAAGCTCAGGCTGATCATAGTTTATTTGTCAAAACTGCTAACTCTGATTTCACTGCTCTTATTGGCTATGTTGATGACATCATCTTGACTGGTAATTCTACTGCTGAGATGGTTCATATTAAGCATGTGCTTCATTCTAATTTTCGTATCAAAGATCTTGGTACACTCAAGTATTTCTTGAGTATTGAAGTTGCTCATTCAGAAAAAGGTATTTATCTTTGTCAACGCAAATATTGTCTTGATCTCCTTTGTGATTCAAGATTGTTGGGTTGCAAGCCTTGCTCTACACCCATGGATAACTTTCTTCGGCTACAGGATGATAGTGAATTACACACTGATGTTCTCTCATACTGACGATTGGTTGGGCGCTTGTTATATCTGACCACAACTCGTCCAGACATTTCATTTGTCACTCAAGAATTAAGCCAATTCATGTCCAAACCTACTCGTTCTCACCTTGCTATGGCTATGAGAGTCTTAAAGTATCTAAAAGGTTGTCCAGGACGAGGCTTATTCTTTCCTTGTGACTCTCAAATTCAATTGACTGGCTTCAGTGATGCTGATTGGGGTACCTGTATTGATTCAAGATGATCCATCACAGGCTATTATTTTTTTTGTTGGGAGTTCTCTCATTTCGTGGAAGACAAAGAAATAGAACACACTTTTCATATCTTCTTCTGAAGCAGAATATCGAGCGCTTGCCTCCACCACATGTGAATTACAATGGCTCACTTACTTGCTTCAAGATTTAAAGGTTTCTTTCTCTCGCCCACCTGCTCTTTATTGTGACAACCAAAGCGCTTTATATATCATTGCCAACCCTTTCATGAACGAACCAAACATTTGGATATTCATTGTCATTTGGTTCGAGAGAAGTCTCAGGCTGGCCTGATGCGCTTACTTTTAGTCTCATCTTCCAATCAATTGGCTGACATTTTTACTAAAACTCTTCCTCCACGATTTTTTTGCACTTTCCTATCCAACCTGGGATTGGTAAACTTATTTGACCCTCCAGCTTGTGGGGGGTAACAAAGCAAGAAGAGGCCCAAGCCCTAACAAAGAAAGAAGAGGCCTAAGGTCAACCACATTCTCCTAGAATGTTCTAGGATAGTTGAGAAAGTCCACATTAATAGGGTAGTTGGAAAAATATACATTAATAGGGTAGTTGGGAACTTAGAACTTAGAATGTTTCCATGAGTCCTATAAATAGAGCTACTCCACCTATTTGTATGCAAGTCATTTTCTATGTGTTTTCTTCTCCACTTTCTAATGAATTGTGTTCTCTCAAAATAGAAATGAGTATCAAGAATTCACACCTTCAATTTGACTATATCCTATGGCAATAAGGTGCGCTTTATAGTGCTATATCTCCCCCATTAACTTTATACTTTATTTTATAAACCAAATGGGATATTTTTCAGAAGGTAAACTATGAAATATTTCTTTCAAGAGCATCAATTTCATTATAAGTATGAGGTTCAATTTGAGAAGAAATACCAAGAGTATATTGCAAATGCTTAGTAGATAAATTCTTCAAGGACGTAACAGAATTAATGGAATATTGAACCTTTTTTCCTTTATAAATATTAGTCTCTTAAGAATAAGCAAGTTGAGGATTATAATCATTTGAAAAGAAGTTTTTATAAGCCTAGGATATCTTCTTAAATTTTTAGTTTCATCTCTTTCATCATTATTAGTTTTTTTATTATTATGAACATGATTATTGAAAATAGTTTCAGAATGATTGTTATAAGTAGGTTTATAAACAAAATTGAAACTTTTTATATCGGTATGAAAAATACTCTTGATCAAAATATTTATCAGTTTTAGGAAAAGTATGGTCATGAAACACAACATTCCTTGAAACAAATAGTTCTATGGTCCTTGAAACAAAAAGTTCTCTGGTGTTAATGTTAATAACAACATACTCTTTTGTTCCAAACTTAAAACCAAGGAAAAATGCACTTCCTAATCTAGGATGAAACTTGTTTTTGTTGTTCTCAATTGTAAAAGCAAAACAAACATATCCAAAAGCTCTTAAATTTAGTAAATCACGAACATGTTTATATAACACTTCAAAAGGACTTTTGTTTCCTAAGACAGGCGAAGACAACGTATTGATCAAATAGACAACATGAACAATAACATATGGACAAAAAAACCTTTGCAAGACTAGATTGATGCATGATGCAACAAGTTACATTTAAGATGTGTTGATGCTTTATTTAAGGTACGAAATTTTTGAAAACTACAAAATTTCTTGAAGTGTTTCAATGTAAATTTTTTATATATGATGTCAAAGTTACTGTAAAACTCTTCCTACTTGAATTCATCAATCCTTATTGTTTTAATATATTTATCAAACTACATTCTTGAGCAATATGACAAGAATCACACATTCTATTTTTGTCAAAATATATGTCAGCATAATTTTTGCAAATATATTCAAGAATTTTTTTTTTGCCAAGCTTGAAATACTATAGATGATCTTTTCCTTTATGATCCATATCATGGTTGACTTGTATTAGAAGAACGACAGTCTAATTTGAGAGATATGTGATAAAGTCCATCATGGAAGTCGACTTGACCATTCATCTTCAACGAACTCCTTCATTGAATTTGGAAAATATTGTGAGACAAGACTAAAAGATAATTTAAAGACAATATGAGTTTTTAAACAAAAATTATATTTAAATAAAATTTTGGTATGTATAAAATACTATGAAGAGTTAAATCTTGAGAAAGATGAACAGTGCATAAGAAGCGAGTAACATATGTATTATTTGGATGATTTATGCATGAAGGTTTGATCTTATAAAAACTTGTAGAAAAATCTTTAGTAAAAAACACATGATCACTTATACCTATAAAATCTAGGAATGCATAAAATTTTTTACCTCTAGGAGATGGTTGAGCAGAAACTTCTAGAAGACTGTTGCTAATTAAATTGACCTTGTTCTTAATATTTTAAAGAATGTTTAACAACTATTTCACTTATTAAAAAGTATAGGATAATTGATTTATTTAAGGTTAACAAAATTCTAAGAATTAATGATATATTTTTACATTATTATTTGTACCATTTCAATTACATTTGTAGTTTGATTATTATTTCTCATTTATAGAAAAACTCATATTTAGAATAACATTAAAAGTATATAAACATATAAAATTAAAATTTAAAAAATAATTAATATTTCTCTCATCGTTAAATTTATTTTGTTCACTTGATATTTTTAAAATATTTAAATAAATTTCAGTAACATGATTATCTTGTATGTGATATCATAATACTTATATATTACATTAATAAATAGGTAATTAAAATACTTATACATGTTATTATATTTATTTGTTAAAAATATTATCGTTAGATAATAGTGAGTATTCTTTTTCTGTTATAGTGATTGTGAGGTGTTCTTGGTACTCCTTAAATTTCAATAGCATGGAGGGAATTGTCAGTGGTTCTCTTTTGAAAGGTAGATCGTGATTTTTTGAAGTTACATGATTTCACTGAAAAGAAGTGATGACCAGTCCCCTAAGGAGTTCAATCCTGATCATTGAAGGAAGCATTTGTGATTGGATACACAAAGCCGTAGTTCAATTGAGTTAATCTGTTCAAGTTTTTTCAAGTCAAAAAAGATGCAGACTTGATTTCACCCTTAAATGTTATATATATATATATATATATATA
>Ga0209489_109405_pt1 | contig 12173 bp, 6 predicted proteins | sample SiratrowhiteBW_FD_187527 | JGI IMG/M metagenome (GOLD analysis project Ga0209489, IMG submission 187527) | Root nodule microbial communities of legume samples collected from California, USA - Siratro white BW (SPAdes) (version 2) | ecosystem: Host-associated > Plants > Roots > Nodule | place: USA... | reverse complement strand
TAGTGGTTAGTGTAACATGAGTGTAAACTTTTTTTTATGTATTTATTATATAATAATATTTGACATTTGTGTTTTTATAAGCCTTTTGGGATAAAGATACTTCAATCTTATATGTTTTTTTTTTTTTGTGTGTAAAACTTATTTTATTTGATAAGATATTTTATTAGAACAATGTATCTATTGAAAAAATAGTCGTCTGATACTTATTACATTTGACGTTTTTACGCAGTCGTGTTTTTATTTGACACAATAATTTAATCTTTTGATTTTACATAATATTATTTATAAGTGGTATACGATATTAGTCCATTTAGCATTTTATGCATGAATTTAATTGAGTGACTATATTTTGTTAACTCATGTTATTAGAATCATGTTATTAGAATGACTATATTTTGTATAAATAAGTTTGTTTTAAGGATGAAAAAGGTGAGAATCAATAACCAGCTACCACCACTAATTTTTGTCTCCAACAAGTTGTGGTGTTCATTTCTTACATTATTTCATTCTCTATCAAAGTTTTTGTTGTAATGTGATAACTTATTTGAAGAAAACTGAAGGAGTTTCACTCAACACTTGTCATTGAAAAAATCATTTTACTCTTTAATAATATTGAAAACATTAGATATGTCACCATATAACATTATAGATTTGATTCTAATAAAGAAATTTATTTAATGCATGGGTTATTGAATCTTTTATCAATATTTTAGAATGTGAAAATGAAATACAAAAAGTTGATGATGTGAAATGTATGCACAAATTACCTGAAAATTAGAATAATATAATAATACAAAATAAATATAACTAATAGCAACTAATTCCACACACTAATGATACCATCTAACAAGCTTGGAATAAAAAATAAAAAACAATTTAAATAGTACAATAAATAATATTAGAAGATTAAAAAGATATTTAAATCTAAATATCAAAGATAAAAGTCAAGTGTGAACTATAAAAAGAAATCCCCATGACACACATATCATGGCAAAGCTTTTTATTGAAAATAATTCTTCTACAATTTTTAATTGGTGTTCGTTTTATGATTTTAATAGTAAAACCTATTTCTTTCAATTCTTTAAAAGACACTACTTTACAAAACTATGTGCTGTGCTGTGGCAATATTTTCCATCATAATTCCATCATTTGCACAAGTGTCTAGATAATACAAAAAATTGTAGCTATTTTATTTTTAAATGATTCATAAAAAAAGGTTCGTACAAATATAAATCTTAAATGCCGTGCATTCCAAGAAATTTTGGCTTGAAAACTAGCTAACCTGCAGCTTTCTCTCTACCTAATTAATTTGATGAGCAAACCAATAAGTCATAAGTGAAGCTATTACAAAATTTTCGTGTCTTGTACTCTTGGAATTCAATACTCTTTCAACCTATTTTTCACATGCCTTCAACGGGTTTGTTCGATAAAGAAATCATAGTCTCGTTTTGTGTGAGTGCTAAAAAATAATTCAGAGCAAAACCATGCTGTCAACTTGTTTGAGATTCATTAATTACATAGGATACTGCCAAATAAGAAAAACACAAGTTGAGGATAAACTATAGGATAGATCTGGTTTAGTTTGGAAGTGTTTAAAAAATAATCCAAGTCAAATCAATTTGGTCCAAAGTGGATTAGTTCAGGTTATTAGAGTTTGCAATTGTTCATAAAACCTTGGTATTTACATTTCAGTGAGACTGCTAGGAAGATTTTCCAAACCATCACCAAACCCTTATAGCTATTTCCAACTATTGATTAACTTTTCACTGATTTTTGTTTTGATTTGAATTTGTATGATCTTGTTTGGATGGTTTAAGTGTCTTGGTCTTGATGAATATTATGGGAATGTTGTGTTAGGAATATTAGGCTTTAATTTCACTATTAATTCTACTTAATGAGCATCTTCAAATCATGCATATCATATTGATGACTAAATATAAATAAATAAAAAAACACATATAACAATTTGATAATCGGTGATATTATAAATGATTAAATCTCCAATGTCCTACTAAGAAGTAAATTTCAGTCTAATTATCTTCAACAAAACTAATTTATAAAATAAAATTTACATATATTTATATACTATAAATTGGTTAGATTCTATCTTTAATTAACATTAGATTTTTATACTTTTTATTTTAATATAAGTTAATAATAATTAGACTCTTTATTAGTTTGAAGGATGGAAAGAACATACAGGAGAAGAACGTCTTTTGTTTAAATATTTTATCTAGTTAAAATAAATAATGACATTTTAATAGAGGGTGATAATTTTATTGTTTAATTCAAAGGGGAAGGGAGGAATTTAAATTTTCTTTTAACTTTATGTGCTTATTTTTTATAATTTGTAAGTATAGATATTATATTTAACAAATTTGCAATATTAAAAGTTTGTTTATTTTTCTGCCAAAGTTCCTTAATATTAGTTTGCCAACCTGGACGAAGAGATATTTTCCCATCCTCCATTTATTTTCTCTTCCCTTATTGAAACGAATTGAATAATAATTTAAAACTCCTTACCTTTTTATTTATATTATATGGAACACACAATATAGTATTAAATTATTTATTATAATTAATAAATGTGTATATGGCTCAAACCTTATATGTTTATCCATCATATGTACTTTTTAAAGGGATAGCCTCGTATAAATTTGTTTTAAAATCTAAACCGCGTTACCACCAACAAATATTGGAAATAAGCATGTTACACTTCATGAGAATCATATTTGATTTTTTATATATAAGCATATATTTTAAAGTTTAATTAAATAATCATGATCATTTATTTAAAATCTTGTTTTGGAAACAGACTTTTAAGGAAGAGATAAATGTATCTCTTTATAAACTTATAAATGTAACACCTTATATAAGTTTGTATTTAGCCTTTTAAAAAAACACAAACAACGATAAAAATTTATTATAATATATTTTTTTAATAGATTTGTTCTAGTAAAAAAAAAAATCATTAGAATATTTTCTATCAAAGTATTCTTTACCCTTTTTCTCTTTGGATCCCTTTTAAATTAATATGATCTTACAAAATCAGATCATATTTATATTTTTTATTCATTTAGTAATTGCTAGATATTATGTTTTTTATAACTTTAGGAAACGTATTAAAGTGGTTTAATATCCTATTAACTTATCTAAATTCTAAATAATAAGTTTCTTTAACTTTATGACTCCTATTAAAGTAATTTATTATTTCATTAATATTATCTAATTTCTAGATAGTAAGTTTTTCTAATTTTATGACCTATATTAAAGTGGCTTAATACTCCATTAATGTCATCTAAATTCAATATTCAATATACTTACATTGTAACAACGTATTAATATTTATATATTACAAACCATAATAATGTTTATATACTAGATAGTCAAACATGTGATATCCAATAACTCTTCATCAAGATTATATTCCTTATTTAAGGTCAAAATCACTTAATCCTCCAATACACTGCTTGATCCAACATATAATTTTACTATAATATAATTATTTTAATAGATCTTTTTTTTTTTCTAGGAAAGAATGATGATTAAGATATTTTTAGCCCTTCATATCCAATTTCTTTTTAAATTAATCTTTGCTTGTGTATGGTCCTCCATGGCAACCCATATCATGTCTTATTTGTGGTCCTTATTCATTTAGTAATTACTAGATATTATGTTTCCTTAACTTTATGACCTATATTAGAGTAATTTAACAACTCAGTAATGTCATCTAAACTTTCTATTGAATGGGTAAATTCATACGTATCTTGTAACAATGATACTAATGTTTATCTATTACAAAATCAAATATCATCTAAACTTTCTATTGAATATGCCTAATTTCATACCTATCTTGTAACAATGATACTAATGTTTATCTATTACAAAATCATACTTATTGTCAAATATGTGATACCTAATAACTTTTTACCAAAGTGATATTCTTTATTTAGTGTCAATGCCACTTAGTTTAATACTTCATTAACGTCGTTTAAATATATTTAAATATTATAACCTTATTCATTCTACCATATCAAGTTTAGACTACCTTAATCAATATTACCTTAAAGGTGAGAACGCCGAATAATTTAAACATACATACTCGATAACTTTTCACCACAAAGATGTCAATTATTTACTTTCAACACCACTAATTCTCAAAGAGTCTGGTGAGTCTAGTGTATAATTGCCCTAATTTTGGGATGAAAGATATCTAAATTTCTATCTCTTCTCTCAGGAGAAGACTGATTTGAACCCCTCAGGAAGTGGGACCTTGGCATAGACATTTTCATCCTCGTTCAGTTCATCTGCAAACATTTATATTTTATGGCTTTACCAGACCTGTTATGTCTGTATTCACAATGAAGATTAGATATAATAGATAAAAACAATGGAAGAAACAAATATCCTATCTTTCGGGGCGATGCAATAAAGATAAGATGGAAGATGTTAAGGTTTCTTTTCTTATTTTATTAGAAAGAAAAGTACAAGAAAATACAATCATAATAAAATTATTTTTTATGACAAAATTAAAACAATGTTTTCATATCTAAGTCACGTAAAGATCCGCTGTAATTTTTGTATGATAAAATATTTGTCTTGTAGATAAGTTTATTTATTTTTTTCTGGGAAACTAAAGAAAACATTATGCCTGAACCAATATCATTGACTAATTGATGGAGATAAAGATGAGAAAATAAGAATAGGACAGAAGAAAGAAAATGTTTGTTGGGAGTGAGAAATCATATTCCATAAAACAAGATGCAACATCTCTACCACATGGGAATCTTCAAACACCAACCACCTTCTACTCTTCTCATTTCTTATCTTTTTCCACTTCAACACGGAATTTCCCTTCTCTCAAGTTCCAAAATTTACACATCTTTTCAATATTACAATACATAAATCACATGCCTTCAAGATTAATTGTGTTTTTATGTAAAAGTAAGTGTTGTTTAAAAGAAATAAAACACTAGGAATCCAATGTTGTTTGGCATTATCATTTGGGAGAATGGAGGGACCCACACTTCCCCATCCACACACCCAAGGCAGATATTCCAAAGGATCCTGTAACAGATCTCTCTCTTCTCTTCTTCAAATGTCAGCATTAGCCATGTTGTATGCTTACCCAATAAGCAAGAAAGTCAAGTTAGGATATAAATAAATAATAGTGATGCCAACAAACCTAAATGACAAACCCTACCTAGCTACATCAACACTTCAAATTCGATTCTTACTGGAGAAGAGACAACAGGGCACAACTTGCAACCCATAAATAAATAAATAACATTTTTAAAAACCCAAAATTTAAAATAAATAAATAAAAAGTCATTCTTTTTTGGGAGAAGTATTCATAGTTTAAAGGATAGGATAAGATTTGTTCAAGATACGCTCCAAATACTGTGACCACGGTTCCTTGGCCCTCCGCCACCTATCTCATTCCCATTTGCCACTATCTATAAACAAAAAATTAAACACATAACACAACCAATTTTGGTTCTTTATCTTCTCCTTTTCTAGTAGGAATATGAATGCGTCCCAATATTCATATCCACTTTATATTGGCAACCGAACAAGCAAGCAAACGCCATCAAAAGAAAAGTAAAGCTCGCAGCTCCTGTCATATATGAACCACAAAGCTTTCATTACTTTCCTACAACACCTACAGGAATATGCACAGTATATCCCTTGACAAAATTCATCTTCTTTAAACATAAAGTAAAAAGAGAGGCAAGAGGTTTTTTACATAGTTACTTTTACTTAATACTTTTTAATTTTATTTAGTAACAACAATAACAAAAGAATAAAACAAAACAAAAAAAAAAAAAAAAAAAAAAAAAAAAAAAAAAAAAAAAAAAAAAAACACCCTATGTTAAATGTTAATTAATCATCATCTTCTTCCTCGTCATCGTGCTCTTGCAGATCTGCAAGAGAAAAGCTCCTTGACTTGAAGCTTCCAAGTCTGAGCCTCATATGAGCAGCATAAGATTCCGGCACTCTGTTCAGTCGCAGCTGAACTTGATCCTCTGGTTTCTTTTCCTCAGCCAAGGAGGAAGAGGAAGAAGAAGAAGCAGAGGGAACTTTCCTTGCTTTTTCTTCCTCTTCCTCTTCTTCATCATCATCATAATCATCGCGATCCTCATCCACAGGCAAAAGAGGCATGGATTGAGGGTTGGACCAGGAATAGAAAGATGATCTTCTGGACCACTTGGATGCAATCAGAACCCTTCTTCTCTTGTTGAAAGGACTCTCTTGCTTCTGCAACTCCTTCAAAGAACTCACTTGAGATAGATCTGAGAACGATTTCGATTTTCCATCAAAATGACTAGACAATCCCCTCCTGCATCGCTTATCAAAAACCCCAAAACATCGCCGTATCAGATACCACAATCCAAATCCAAAAAAACTCAAAAAAAAAAAAACATTTTAATTGGAGACAAGACAACCCAAAACACAAAGAATCAACGAAAAACATTCGATGTCTACGAGAATCAAATCAAACAAGAGGGCTTTAGAGTGAGAAAGTAAAGGTACTAACTTGATGGGAAGAGAATCTTCCATGGCATCCAAAGACCCCAACCCAGTTCGCATCTTCAACTTGCTCTCCACTTCCTCCTCCTCGTTGTCACTGTCGTCAGGGGTTCCGATCGACGACGAACTCTCCGACTCGCCGCCGGTGAAGAACTTGGGAGGGCCCGAGATCCGGAAGTTCGACCGGTCATTCTCCGGTGACCCGTTGAGAAAGATCCGATCTTCGGAGTTGCCGTCCAGCGGCGGAGACGCCGGAACGTCGATGGTGAAAGCGGGACCCACCAAGACCTCCATTTGTATTCACCTTCTTCTAACGAAAAAAGCTGAAACTAAAACGAAACAAGAAGCCCACGAAGCGGCGATTGAGTCACCCTTGTCCTCTTCGTCTTCTCTTCCTCTGAGGCTTCCACGTAATGGGGTTACTTGTCATCAATCTGCACACTACCAGGGAGAGAGAAAGTTGCAGAGGAATAGAGATAAGGCCGAAAAGAAAAGAAATTAAGTGGGGATGATGGAGGATGAGGAAGGATTATTGTTGATATATACAAAATAAATAGAAAATGAAAAGGAAAGAGACATGGGGTGTGAGAGAGAAGGATTTGACACGTTGGGTGTGTGACGTGGCAAGAACAGGGACCAGAAAAGCCCGTTTACCTTGAATATAATGTGTTTAATGTTGTTCATCATAGGTGTCCGATGCTTATCCTCTCAGTGTTTCCTTTTATTATATCAGACCAAGCTCATGCTTCCTTATTCGGGAATTTCTATTAGGATATTTCAGCTGAATCATTTTTCTTTCCTCAATTCTCACCAGAATAATCAAATAACTCACCAACAATTATCATCACTGAATTAGGGTTTTTCATCACACCATCATGTTTTGTTTGTAGCAGTATAGATGGCACGTCTTTCGAAATTCACTTTAATTTTTTGATGTGAAAATATAGTAAACTAATTTTGGATGTTGAAACCTGAAACCGCATTCCCTTTTTAAATATTTTAACGTCCCATCCTAACCTGCAAAATTTACTCCTAGGTTATTAGTTTTATAGTTTCTGTCTTGAAGAATAGGTTCAATAATTCAATGGGGTTTATTCAAAATTTTACATTACAATGAATGGGAATAATCATTAGGCAGAAATTGCTATCTTTTGAAACTATTTTGGATAAGATGAAAATGTTGTAGCTCTAAGAGGATAGGGATGAAATCAGAATAAAGACTTTGATAATGTAGTTGGTAGGAGAGTTAATAGAGAGACCGCGACAATAATAATAAAGAACGGACAATATTGTATAATAGTTTTCTATAGATAATTTGTTAATTGGCAAATTAATTTATTCCTTTTAGGTTGTCATTTCATGTGAGGTTGAGGTTATTGTTGGGTGTGCAAACCACTTCGGTTCAGTTTATTCTATTTAAACGTGTACTATTACAGATCACAATATATAAAATTTAATTATAAATTTAACGTCATTTTAGTCTTGTTTATCCTATAAAAGTGAATACTTAGCAAGATGCTTTATGACTGGAGGAATATTTAGATTTTTTTTTCAAAATATGGTGTATTTCAATATGTAAGTATACAAAATAGGTAAAAAAAATATATTTAATTACTAAAATAAATAATTTGCGTTATCGTGATACAGTGCTATTTATGCACGATTTTGCTTTAATAATGATAAAAATATACAAATTAAAGATGAATTTTTTTTAACCTATAAGTTCTGAGTGACACAATTTTGCTTGAACTAATCACAATGATTAACAACAGGTTTATCCACTGATAAAAAATATTAAGAATAAAAAATGTGATGATCAATAAATTAAAAGTTAATTGATGAAAAAACGAAAATAAAAGTTTGAAACATTCTTTCTTCATGTACATATGAAATTTTGCAAAGAAAAATAATAAATTTAATAAAATAATAATAAATTTAATAAAATTATAAAATAAATATTAATAATAAATTTATAAAAAACAATAAAAATAAAATACTAATAATAATATTAATATTAAAGAACTAAATATAATAATAAAATCATAAATAATAATTATAATAATAAAATAATAATTATAATGATAAAAATAATAAAATAATAACAAAAATTATTTTATAAGTGTTATCAATCACATCACTCACCAATTTTTATAATTTTTTTCTTTATTTTTTATCTTCAAATTTTTTTTAAATACACGTACTTTCTATGATGAAATAATATTAAAAATATAAAAAAATTAAATATTAGATAAATTTATGTAATAAAAATATTTAATAATATTATTAATAAAAATAAATAACAAATTAACAATAATAATAAGAATATAATTATAATATAATAAAAATAAATATTATTTATAATACAAGATAAATTTATATAGTAGTATCATTATTATTATAAAAAATAAATATAAAAGTAACATTATTATTTAAATTTAATATATAAAATTAATTTTTAATTAATTTTTAATTATGAATTTATCTAAGAATTTTTCATATATGGTGAGATAATTTGTATTATTTTGAATAAGATATTTCTTCAAAGTCTCACTATATTTAATTAATCATATTTTATTTGAAATTAATTTAACCACAACTTAAAATTTTAATATTACAATTTTATATGTTGAAAAATTAATTAACTACATCTGACAAACTAGTCATGTTTTATTATAAATTAGACTTTAGTCCAAAATTAATTATATAATTTAACATTTTCACAAGTTTTTTAAAAATATTATCAATCACATTAAACAAAATATTATATTTTATTTTTATATTATAAGAGCAAATTTGTAATTTTATAATCTTATTAATTAAAAAAAATAAAATTTCAATCACTTCTCACATTATTTATAGACTTTTTCTTTATGTCTTTTTAAATATCGTCAATTTTTTATTAATCCAAACAATTCAACTTTTCACACATTTTCATCTCAAATTCACTCAAATATATTTTTCTAAATTTATGTTTAGATTCAAACAAAGTCTAAGTGAAGTCATGATTGATTTTAGTGTTTGTTTTCGTTCGTTCATAAATTAGTCACGTTCGAGACTACTTTTTTTATTGTGTGTGCCTCTTTCTTATGCATGCATTCTGTCTCAGCCTTTGTCTTATTATAACATCTTTTATCTAACCACTTATCTCAATGTTCTTCCTAAACTTTCATTTATAATTAGAAACTAAGATGAAGTTAAAAATATTATCTTATATAAATTTTTTCAATAATCTAATTTTTTTTATTAGATTGTACTAACGTTAACTAAGATTAAAATAAATGATGATTTTAAATAATTTTTCACTCAATTGACCCATTTAGAACATAAGCTCATTCTTTTCATAGTTAGTATAAGAATTCTATAATTCCTATATCGATAATGTTTATTTCTCATAATCGACTTTAAATACTATGAGTTTTTTATTCTTTCCTCTTACTTGTTTAATTGTTTCATTGACAACCAATATACTATTGAGTAATCCTCTACTTCTTGAACTCAGAATTTGGTCAATGATTTCGAACAATGTTATTTTTAATTTCCTTAAAATAATATAAATATTATTTATAAACGCAACCAACTAATAATAATTATTTTTTTCTCTAGTTGTACTCTGTATTTTACCAGAAAAAAAATGAACAAACCTGAATCTATGCTCAATGTAATTTAATTTTCTAGATATAAAGACCTATTAAAATCTCTTTCATCTTTGAAATATTTTTTAGGTATCAGTCTTCTTTAATTCACCACAAAAGTGAGAGAAAAAATATATAAGGTTATTATTTGATTCTGTATACTCTTTTTTCAACCATTGTTTATAATAACCTTCTTAATGGATCATACTTTTGCAAACTCAAACAATTCCAAATCTACATGTGACCCTACTCCTCCACTATAGCTATGAACATTCACCTTATTTTCTTTAATATCTCTTATTCTTTAAAATGATTGTTGGGAGACTCCGAGAAGGAAAACTGAGAAGATTTCACACAAGAATGAGACAAGAGTCAACCCATATAAGGAAATGACGTCACCTTCAACCCAAAATCTTAAGACATTAGGTTTGCGGATCTTCTTTCTTATATGTTACTCAACTTTCTCATTCCTACCTAATATGGGACTTCGACTCACATTTGAAAATCTAACCGTGATGATGTTAACTATTTCAAAAGGATTTGGAAAAATACATTTTCTATAATTAAAAGAAATTTCATAGACAATGCCAAATTAGTTAAATTTATTATATAATTTTATTTATGTCCTTATTTATAGATATACTTTGGTTACAAGACATTATTTTTTTATGTAGAATTTTCAAAAACTTTTTAAAATTTAAAAGATAATTTACACATTTAATGAATTTTTAATATAAAATTAATTAAATTTATCAAACTTTATATTATTCTTAAAAGTTAATTAATTCCATTTTAAAACATTTTGAGAAATATTCTTTTAATGGTGTGAAATATTTAATCATTAATTTTGCAGGTACCCTTTGTTGAACCTTTTTGCTTGGATTCCATGGTCTTTTATTCATACAATCAAGATCATATCACAATTGCCTGCATTTACTTTTGTTGCGTCAGGCTCTTGGTGTTTGCCTGAAACTTATATCAAAGTCTAAAATTTGCCTGAAACCTTTATTTTATTGCATCTAAGCTTGAAACCTGCCCAAAACACCAACCCCTGCTACACCAAAGTTGAAACTACACCATTTATAATTTGCATCAAGTTTGACACTTGTTATGCATCTAAGACTACTTTCTCTGTGTCTTACAGAAGATAATTTAAAAAAATCACATAAATAAAAAAGTGTATCATTTATTAAAATAATTTTACTTTTTCAATAAATATATTACTTTATACATCAAAATTCAAACTAGTCCAAGGCCTCCATCGGTTACATCAAAGCCCATAATCCATCTGACACCTTTCAAATCTTTGTATCCTTATATGATACCTACTTGACACATCCAACAAAACCTGAAATTTGACCCTTTTATTTTACCCTTCTACACCCAACTTTCTTACTTCACTAAACTCTGCTTCAAATTTTGGTACATGCCTAGCACTTGCATCAAGGCCCAAAACTTCTCAAACTCCTGCATTATTATACATCAAAGCTCAAACTCTACTACTACCTTTTACATTGCTTGATTCTTGTTGTGCTTAAGATTAAAAAAGTCTTTCAATTTTAAAAAAAAAAATCAATACTAATGTGGGGTTTTTATTTTCAATATTAATTAATTTGGACAAAAGTTATTTTTGGTATTAGGGCAAGAGAGAGAATTAAAATATGCTGTGGCTCATAATATTTACCAAGTAATTTTTAGAGTTTAAAGGTGTGTTTATATCTAACGATAGAAAATTTTTAAAAGAGAAAAAAAAGTGAAAAAAAGGAAAAAAAATTTCACGATAAACGAAAAAAAAAATCGCCCTCAAACTTTTTTTGCTCTTTATAGAAAATTTGCAACGAAAGTTACTTTTTTATTTTATAAAATAATAAATAAAATCAAATAATTATTAAAATAAATTATTAAAAATATTTTTAAACTAAAAATAAAATTATAAATAATAATTATAATAATAAAAATTATAAAGAAAAATATTATAATTAATTATTATAAAATATTAATATATATAAT
>Ga0209489_109403_pt1 | contig 12177 bp, 6 predicted proteins | sample SiratrowhiteBW_FD_187527 | JGI IMG/M metagenome (GOLD analysis project Ga0209489, IMG submission 187527) | Root nodule microbial communities of legume samples collected from California, USA - Siratro white BW (SPAdes) (version 2) | ecosystem: Host-associated > Plants > Roots > Nodule | place: USA... | reverse complement strand
CCACACATAATCTTTTGAGCCTTTATACCTTTTCTTTCAAAACCCTTTAAAACCCTTGGCCACGTTACAAGCCACTTAAAGTCCACATAGATCGAAGAATGATTGCAACGATTTCCACAAAGAATAATCTTGCAACAGAGGACTGTGACTGCCAATATGAGTCAAAAGAAAAAGAAAAAAAAAGTAAAAAAATCTGAGTGCCTTTGGTAGGAGGGTGATACCCATTTGGCAACTGAACAAGAGTGAAATATCGTTAAAGAAATATCAACACTGGGGCAACCTTTCTCTATTCGAATCTTCCTCATTATTTCTCTCTGTTCACGGCCGAATTATTCTTTCGGTTTAATTTTATGTCACTCATACTTCAAAACTGGGGCATTACTACTCAATCGCTCTGTATTCATTCACCTTCTTGGAAGATGCAGTTTTCTTCATATGATTTGTGTCGCCTCGGTTTTTTTCACTAAATTCATTTCTCTTCATCTAACCCAACAAAGTAAATCATCCCTTTGAACCCAACTTCTCATACTTCAAAACTAAAAAACTGGGGCACTGTCCTTTGCAGTTTGAGGTAATGTCATTTGGACTCTCCTCGGTGGATCATAAAACTTTGTTTACCATTTTTATTGTTTAACTACCAATTTAAGTACATGTGCAGCAAAATGTAATGAATGGTGGAGTCAATAAAATCTTAATTTCACTTGTTAGGCTTTAGATTTGCCAAAAATTATTGGAAAAATCCATATCAAAACAAAAGAAAATTTTTCTGACTCAATAAATTCAATGATTGCTGAAAAAGCATTTGATTCATAGCAAAAAAAAATGATGATGAAAAAAATCAATCAAATCAAAATTTTAACACATTAAAGCACACATTCATTCATACATGCATTCATACATGCATACATTCAAACAATCAGAAATTTCAAGTTTTCATGCATTCATACATGCATACATTCAAACAATCAGAAATTCAAAGTTTTCATGCATTCTCACATGCATACATTCAAGCAATCAACAATTCAAAGTCTTCATGCATTCATACATGCATTTTTGGTGTTGATCAAATTAGCCGAAGTTGTTTTCCCCAAAGATAGAAGACCCTTTCGATACAAGGTTTGGAGTGTAGATACGGTGATCCTCTCGATATAAGATTCCGTTCTCATGATCTTAGGTTTGACCTGCTGGTACGAAGTTAACCTTAGGTCTGCAATGATGATCCGTGATCCTCTCGATACAAGATCCGGTCTCACATTTAGTTTCTCAGCATTAGTGATCCGTGATCCTCCCGACACAAGATCCGGTCTCACATTTAGTTTCCCGGCATTAGTGATCCGTGATCCTCTCGATACAAGATCCGGTTTCACATTGTATTTTTCGGCTGTGATGATTCGTAGCCCTATCTTCCTGAAAAGGTCAAGGTTATGACGTCATTTTATTTCCTTTTAAGTTTTAAGCTTTGGAAAATATTTTCATCGTGGACAAAATCAGTTATTTCTATCTTTACTTATCTTTTACTCTAAAAGCTTGGAAATTTCAATTTTAAAGTTATTAAGTAAAAGTTAAGTAAAGAGGGGCAGCTGTTAATACCCGATTTTGTCCGAGTAAAATATACCAATAATTTTTTTATTTTTTTTTATTAATTTATTCAATTTTTGTAAATGCTTTAATTAAAAATAATAATAAATAAAATTGTTTCTAAATTAAATTAATTGAAGTTTCTTGGTAAAATAAAAGAAATGTTTTAAGAAAAATAATAATAATTGAATTTTTAAAGAATTAAAGATTAATTGTTTTTTTTTTTTAAAAAAGAAGAAACTTATTAAAGAATTAAAATAGAATAAAAATGCTTGCCACGTGGTAAGCTAGGAGTGGAGAGTTTTACTCGCCACGTGGAAAGCCAGGAGTGGAGAGTTTTTGTAAATGGAATTTGGCACATGGAAAAGTGGAAAACATAATGGAATTGGGCACATGAAGGAGCAAAAACAGAATGGAATTGGGCATGTGAAGGAGCAAAAACAGAATTGAATTGGGCATAAAAAGAGAAGGAAAAAACAAAATTGAGGGGGAGGCATTTTTGAAGGAGCAAGCGGGAAAAGAAGAAGGAAGTGATTTTGCTCCAGAGGAGAAGAAAAGGGAAGACAAGAGGAGTCTCCAGCAGCAGGTATTGCTTTTAATCTTGAAGTCACCTTAATTACTGCATCTGGTTGTGTTAGTATGGATTGCTGATGATTGATGCTTATGATTGAGTTATGGGTAATTACTGTTTACCGCACACTCTGTTACACAAGTGTACCGCACATTTACCGCACATTTGTTAAACGTTGAATTCTCAAATTCATTTTTAAACTGAGATTGAGAATGCTAACGTGATCGTGGTGGACTGCACTGGACTGGAGTTTTTTTTCGTTGATGGAGGGACTGGTTCTGGACTCAATTTTAAGTTTGGTTTCGTTGTTGTTGAACCTTTGATTTCTCATGTAATTTCTTCCATGGCGTGTAAATGCTGCACCATTCGATGATGTTGTGCCCAAAGATGTAAACGCTGGCACCATTCAGTTTGTGGATTTGCCACTACATTGAATTCTAGGATCAGTTTGTGGATTTGACACTGAGGCATAAAGGGAGCCACCAAGATTTGAACCTATACCCTGAAACTGGTGCCTTAAACCAACTAGGCCACCTTGATTTTGTTGTTACATTCTTCCAAAATAAATTCAAATGCCTATTTCGCAAGCCACTAAACTGTTCCCTGCACCCCCACATATTCTGACTTGCACCTCCAGACTTTTGGAAATTCTTGAAATACCCTCGCCACTAGCTGGTTTGGGCCTGCTACCTGCACCTCCATTAATCAGAATTCGCACCTACAAGTATTTGAAAGTCCTAAAATACCCCTGAAGCTATTTAGGTTGAATCTGTTTCTTGCACCTCCATATTTCTGGATCTGCACCATATCTCTCTCTAATTCCTAAAATACCCTTAATGTAGTTGATTTTTTTTTTAATCTTTTAACATTGGATTATTACTTTTTTTTTTAAGTCTATTTTTCATAAAAAATTTTGTTTTAATAAATCCTAAATGACCATTCGCGTCATGTGGGATTCTTTTTTTAAAATAATAATAATAATAATAATAATAATAAATATCAATTCGTGATTTAAGTTCTAAATGACCACACGCGTCATAGGGAATTTAGTTTAAGGAGTTTCAATTTTCGTTTGGGATTATCAAAAGACCGAACGCGTCTATGATATGCCGAAATGAAATTAAACTTTCAAACTAATAAATATATAATAATCAAAAATAAATAAAAATATCAAATTTCTCAACATAACTCAAATTGGGTAGAACTACGTATTCCCTGATTCTTCACCCGTTAAGGATGTTGATACGTAGGAGCAGGGTCAATCCTTGTCGGGTCCTTTAATTTAAAAATTATTATTTTGTCTTTTAAATTGTTTTTTTTATATATTATATTTTTGGGAAAAAGAAATATTCTAAAAACCACATTTGATTTTGATTATTTAATTAAAGGTACTGTCTTAAGACAGGCGTTGTGGGGTGCTAATACCTTCTCCACTCGTAACCGACTCCCGAACTCATTTCTAGTTCGCAGACTTATTCCTTATTCTTTTCTTAGTTTTTTTCCATAGTTTTTTTCATAAAAAATTATGGTGACGACTCCATTTCTTTCTTTTTATTTGTTTTTATTTGGACCGCCATATTCGTCGTGATTTTTAGGTCGCGACATACATCAACGCTAATTCTACAAAAGGATTATTCTTTGTTGCTGACTCTGAAGTGCTTATTAAAGCCTTCAGTGATTCAGATTAGGTATCTCGTCCTGACACAAGAAGATTTACAATAGGGTATTATATTTTTATGCGATTTTCTTTGATTTTTTGGAAATAAAAAAAAAAAAACAAACTAGAGTTTATAGGTCTTCTTCTAAGTTCGAAGGTAGAGCATTTGCCACCACGACTGTGAATTACAATGGATCAGCTATATTTTGTGTTACCTTCCAAGTTCAAACCACTACTCTAGCCGTTCTTTACTGTGACAACCAATCTACTCGCCACATTGTTCATAATCCTATTTCCATGAAAGTAGAAAGCACGTCGACATTAACTATTATGTGGTGTGAGAAAAACTTTAAGTTATACGACCTTCAAATCAATTAACAGATTTTTTACAAAAACGCTAAATCGACAAAGTTTTCAACTGATTATAAACAAACTTAAAATGATAAATATAGATCATCCAGCTTGAAGGAAAGATGTTGAGATACTGGTTTTATTCAGTATATGTTAGGATTTCACAAAAAAACTTATTTCTCCTTTTGTAAATGAAATAGATTTAAACAAAAAAATTAAAGTTTTTTTCAGTTTGAGGTTTTGCTTTTTATCCTTCTCTTTTCTCGATTTTCTTTCTTTCTTACGGCTTGTTTCGATTACAAGACGGAAACAAGAAATGAGATGGAAGGCATTCTTTCTTTCTAACGGCTTGTTTGGATTACAAGACGGAAACAAGAGATGAGATGGAAGGCGTGGAAAGTTGAAAAACCGAACAATAAACAATTATTTTATTACAGTGATAGAGAAAGAGAGAGTGAAGAAATGTTTCTTTGCATTTATGTGAAAATTTGCGGGAGAAAGATATAAGAGGTGGAAGATATAAGGTGAATAACAAAACAATAATAAAATTATAAAATAATAATAATAATAATATTAATATTAATAAATAATTTTATAAAATAATAATAAAATAAGATAATTATTAATAATATTAATAATTATAAAATAAAATAATAATAATTGTTATAAATTTATTTATTTTTATTTTAAAATAATTGATATTTTTATAATTTTATCAATTAAAATAATAATTATCAATGATATTTAATAAATTAATTATATTTAATTTTAAATTAATTTTAATTATAATTTTATCTATTAAAAAATTATTTTATCAACTATATATATTACATCACTTACAAACTTTTATAAACTTTTCCTTTTTTACTTACCGTACGTTCCTTTGTCCAAACAATTAAATTTTTCTCTCAAATCCATTTCCTCAACCAAACAAAGCATTGGAGTTTTACTTTCATCTTTGGCCTTTTCCTTTCTCTTGAAGCCTCTCTTTTGCAATTTAACCCTCTTTTACATACCAAACCTTAAGAAGTCAACTAGGGTTATTTTTGAGACCAACTAAAGATAATATGTCATACTTCCTAGACAAAAATTAATCATTTACTTATCAATAATTGAAAATAGTTTGACAATGTTCAATCCTTTTTCATGAAGTATGCTTTTAATCTCGCTTCATATTTCTTAAACCTAAGAACTATTTTACTGCTCTATCAATGTATAAAGAATTTGTTTTTTTTTGAAACAGCATTTGAGAGTCCTGACAACCCCATTTTCATTTATCCTTTCTTTTGTGGTGAATTACTATCTCTGCCACACCTCTTCAGTGTTTCACGTGAAAAATCTTTGCTAGCATCTAAATGATGAAGGAGTGGCAATTTCAGTTCAAATAACAACTGGACCACAAGTCACTCTCATTATCACTAAATTGATCTTTTGTGAACACTAGATGCAGTGCCCCTTCTTAGTCATTTTCCGTTTAAGGCATGAAATTGAACAAAAATAACTTAAAGAAAGAGTATGCCATATAGATAAGTCTTTTTAATGATGTGACAACACTTCTTTTGCGCTCAACATTTTCCCACCATTTATCATTTTACAACTAAAATACAGGACCAACTCCACGCATTGACATCATTTAGTTACCATTTGCCATAAAGGTTTTTGTATATGCTAAGCTTGAAACACATAGAATACTAATATTCAATGTTAGCCCTTTATATTCACTCATCTACCTAGGAAAGTCAAAACTTCTAAGAAGGTTAGAACTATTTACAGTTGGCATTTTATTGCACGGACCACAACAACTAACTTCATCCAAAGCAAGGGATAAGGTATTACTTTCAAGGTCCTATGCTATGCTTGCCTCTACCAATAAGTCATTCCTATCCTGAATGCTCCTAATTGTCCTTCCTTTATGTAGAAGTATGATTAGTTGGTTTTGAATATGTTCAAAGACTAAAACTAGAGTAGAAGTATTATTAGTTGGTTTTGAACAAATTTAAAGGCTAAAATTAGAATACCAAGTGATCTGGTCAGAGATGTATGACTTTGATTTCAACCAAGCTTGAAAATGCTGTCAAAGTGGTTCTCTCTTTTGGCATGACAGAGGTCTGTGGTAGTAAAGGGTTGAGATTCTTACAAATGCACTGCTCATAGTACTAAAAAATAGTGAGAAATTTGAAAGATTTTACAAAGTAACTGTAAATGTCATAAAGGTGAAATTACACAACTGATAATGACTTGTTTATGAGGATGTTTTAAAATAAATTAAGATAAATTGGATTGGAGGTGTGTAAAAAATAGTTTGATTTAAAAAAAAATATTAAATGCTTAGTCAAATTGAACTGAATCAAGTCAAATAATAAAATAAATCTGTTTTAGGGGGGCAAAACTGAACCAATCTAACCAAATCATTTGTATAAAGTAGTTCAATTCGGTTTTTCTCAGATGCAAATCATTTATATAAAATAGTTCAATTCAGTTTTTCTCAAAATGCAAATCTAGTAATAAATTGTGTAGGGTCCAAGACTTATGTACAAATTTTACAGTTTCAAAGTAATATACTTACTCGTCATTGTTGCAGGGTATATTCAATTTACTTTCTAGTTGACTGTCAGTGTCTGGGACCAGACAGGCTAACTCAGTGGATTGAGCTGGTACAGTCAATGTAAAATATCATCAAGTTATACTACCTTTCTTTCTCTAGTGTATAATTCTACTCCAGCAAAACTCTTATGACAAATATTATAGTTAGGAAAAAAATGGGATAACAAAATATTGAAGTCAACAATATGATGAACAGATATGCACAAACAATAAAAAGTGTTGCACAAGAGAGATAAATCATGTAAATATCATTATTCATTTCATATATAACTACTAGAGAGAATGGTAACAAGTAATTACACATAACTCAATACTATTTTGCAACTTCCCTAACATAGAATACATCTGGATCAATGGGCTATTGTATTCTGTGCAAGGATGTGCTATAACTAAAGATATAACCGAAGTGTCAATCAGAATGCGATGAGACAAAAAACTAGGCAGCATAGGAGGAAAAGACTTATTCTGCTGAATGATCTCTCAATTAACCATATTTGTCTTCTTACCCTTGGGTCACTGCTCCCTAAAAGAGTGTATGCTTCAGAATCAAATCGATGCATGTTTAGCATCTGGTTACCATAGACCGTTGCCTCTAAAATATCACGATACATTCCAAGTATGTTGTCTAGTCTAAGCATTGGTGAGGTAGAAGCTCTTGTATATGAGTTCAATTGCAGAGGAGGATAATAAGGAATACTATAGAGATCATGATAACTTTGAGAAATAGGTTGAGTAGAATAAGGAGTACTGTAAGGATCATCATAACTTAGAGAAATTGGTCGGGTAGAATAAAGAGTACTGTAAGCATCATCATGAGAAATCGGTCGACCATAATAAGGAGCACTATAGTGATCAACATAACTTTGAGAAATACCATATTGATCGTCATAACTTTGAGAAATAGGTTGGGAAACAGTGCTAGTATTCAATGATCTGGGACCACGAGGTCTTTCTGGTATGACAATCCCAACTTGATGAGTCTTTCCCTTAGAAGGTCCCGTTGTTAGGCCACGGCCATATAATGGAACAAGGGAGGATTGAGAAACTTCTGCTTTGCATACTGGACATAGTGGATTCTCTTGCTCTTCATGGTCTAAAGAACTATTTTGAACACGAAGCCATTTGTATATGCAGGGCCAGCAATAAAGATGACCACAAAGTGTGACCACTGGATCTTGCACACTCTCAAGGCAGATGTTGCAGTCAAAGCCACCAGAGGCATTTACATCAGAATCTGCAATGATTTCACTGGAAGATTTCCGCCTTTCGTTCTCGGGCACAATCTCCTCCTCCAAGTTATCTATGGCCATTTTTCCCCTTCAGTTTTACAATGTAGGGTACCTGAACCTGAAATGCACAAGCACATCATGTCTGAATTCAGTGCCTCATGTTATTACAGATTTGTCCATAGTTGAAATAAGAAAAGTCAACCTTTCATAGTACAATGGCACAATTATTTCCAAATTTTCCCACATCTAACGTATACTGACTGTTTTTCAAAATCAATGAATGTAGAATATATGTAAATAAGAAAGACAAAAAAATTGAGATATATCAACCAACCAAATGAAATGCAGTGTTTTCATCATCTATAGATTAGGAGAATTATGGTCACTTGGTTAGCAATTTTAGTTTTAAGTTTCTAAAAAATAACTAGTATATGTAAAACAGAGAAATGTCTACAGGATATTATTAGAGTAGGGTTTCATTAAGGCATTACTTGGTTGGTGAGGGTATGGTCCACTTTGGCTAGAGTTGATAACTTCAAGTTATGCATGACAACCACTCTAGCTACCAAAAATTTATGTTTAAAGAATAATGTTTTGAAAAGTAAAATTTATACAAAAAATATTTGAACTGTTTCAAATGCTAAATTTAGGAAGAACCAATTAATTCAACTCTCCAGTCACATTTAACCAGACTTTATCTTGGAAAAAAATATATATAATTGAAACAATGGAGAATACTTTATCATCACGGACCCTACCTTGAATACAAAAATACAAAGTCTGTGGTGCGGTGGGACTCAATTATTCTATTTTTTTTATTTCTTGAAAGTAGTTGAAACTGGATTCGGATTATCTGGTAAGATTAAATAACATAGCATGGTTATGTCGGAGAAAGAAACACAACTTTTATTTTATTTTTATCAAACAAAAACTCATTATAATTGGTTATACTGCACTCATAATTATATTTGTCAAAATTTGCATTTCTCTCTCTGTCTAACCATATCACATTCTGCAAATCCGTACAAAATAACTCCATTAATATCTGTTCCTGGGAAAAAAATTACAAGTCTACAATCACTTGTGGTAAATTGCAAGAAAAATGACAATTACAGCTACAGACATGAAACACATTTTTTTTATTTGACAAATTAAAACTAATTTCAAAAAAGAAGCTAATCAGAATCAAGTTAATGCAATTTACTTTTTTTTTTTGTACACAAATATTCTTTTTCTAAAAACATATGTTCATAGTATTGTTAGACACTAAATATACTGTATAAATATCTTTATTCAATTCAATTCAATCCTTAATTAGCTGCATAATCAGAGACTAGTAGTTATATTCCAAAAGAATTAACTTTGACTGATAGTAAATGCATTTTATTTATTATACTAAGTACATTATATGAGAGATAATTATCACTGGCATAACAGAAAAGGTTTTTCCAATTGAAACAAGCAAATCAATGGCACATCTCTCAAAGCAAAAGGTTGAAAAGACAGAGAGACCTATGTCCAAAATCAGGGATATCCTGCATCATGCAGATCATGTACTCTAAGGAAAAACAAAATTGTGATATCCACCATCCATCACCAAATCACTTTTTGCAGGAACAAGAAAATTCTGTTCCCTTTCGGGTTTTCAAAACTATTTTCTAAAACAATTTCATACTGCATCGATTCGGGTAGGAACTAAAATCAGTTTTCAGAAAATAGAAATCAAACACACTGTAAACAAAGTTCTCTCTAGATCTGCAGTGAGAGAAAACAAAATTCAGCCATCAATGAACTGTGGAGTACAGTTGCATGCGTGGAACAGAAAAAGCAAAGACGGTGGTATTTGTTTTCATCTGTTAGAAACATAGAAATCAGGATCTCAACCATCAAGGGAGAGTCCTAATGTTAAGAAAAACAAACAGTTTTTGATGGAACAATTAAGAAACACCCATAGAAGAACATTTTCCACAAAAACACAAAAATGAAGAAAAAAAGCATTTTTGATGGAAAATTTCAACACCCAAATGAACGCATGGGACTGAAAACACATATATTTATGTTAGTAAAGGAAAATAAAAGCAAAAGTGCATGGCGCATGTTTCATATGATATGCAGAAAAAGAGAAAAAGAAGAAGAGAAAGAGTGAAAAAAGGAATTTGAATACTACTTACAGATAGTAGAGAAGGAAAGCTTGTGCTTGGAGGGAGCAATTAGAATTGCTAGGCTTTTATAAGGTAGATATAAAAGAAAGGAAGTGGGGTTGAAGAACTGAGACAGAAAGAAGGAAGAAGAACAGAGAGAAAGCTGTGGTACGAGGGAAGAAGAAAGAACTGAGGATAAAGGCATTTTATAGTAGAATGACTGTACCTTAAGGGAGAATATGACATGATTTCGGCGGAAAAAATGAATAAATAAATAAATGTGATAAATCTTATGATAAAAAAAACTATAAAATATAAATATGCAGAGTTTAGTTTATTATGTACTAACATCCTCATTATTGTCTATATACTACCTTTTTATCTTGTTTTTAATTTTTAATTATTTTTATTAGTTGCGGACAAAAGTATCTTTGGATTAAATTATCATAAATTTAAAAATATAATTTACATATTAAAATTTATGTTTATTATAAATTTTAATTATTTAAAATATATATTATTCTCTAAATTTTAATTATTTAAAATATATATTATTCTCTAAAATATTGAAAGTGAAAGGTGTTATAAACAACTATTCTTAACGCCGTGCCACGTACTTAGTTAAATAACATTTGTAACCGGATAATCGTCCCTGACGTGGCTCCACGTATGACGCTCTAGCACGTGTTCGAGGGAACCGACGTGTCTTCTTGGTGATTTTTAATAATTATTTTAACATTTTTATTTATCTTATATAATTTAAAATAAATAATAAATTGATTTTTATTTGTAGATATCTTTTAACACTTTATAATATATAATTATAATATTATAATATATAATTATAATATTATAATTATCACTACAAAAAAATTTTCAACAAAATACAGATTTATTACCATTTTTTCATTACATAAAAAAATAGATTAATAAAAAATTAATGTATTAACCTAATAATGGAATTGAATTTTATAACTAATTGTGTACATATTATATTTATATATTTTACATCTCTTATTTTTATTTTTACTAATTAATATTTTAGTCTCTATTATTTTAAAAATTAATCATAAAAAATATTTGATTGTATAATTATGACAATTAATAAAATTTAAAATAGTATATAACTATTTTTTGTGTGCACATTTTATTATTTTCTTACTTTTTATTTTAATGAAAAATTATAAATGATGTTATTGTATAATAATAATATTATTATAAAAATTAATAAAATTGATTTTATAATTATTTTATGTAAATAATTTTTATAAATTTAATATAAATTTTAGTAATATTTTTAATTAATTTATTATAATATTTATTTTAATTTTTTATTAGCATGAAAATAAACATATGCATGCAATAAAATTACTCAAATGTTCAAAGAATATTAAAATATAAATGATACAGTATGTTTCATTAAAAAAATAATTACATAATCTGATCCACTAGTGTTGTAATAATGTATTTTCAAGTGATTAAAATTTATAATAAGATACACCTATGATGTATGCATAGCTAATTACATTTATATCAGTTCAACATGTCCATTATTTCATAATATTTATTTTCTGTATGTCAATAATTATGGGAGAAGGTTGATATATTTTCAATTTTTAAAAGGGTTAAAAAGAAAGAATGAGTAGTAATTTTCATTCGATATGATTGATGTTCGTTACCACTTACTAGTACAAACAAGAGTATCCCTTTCATGCTTGCCATATTCAGAGCAGAGTGTGGTACAGAGACCTGGGAGTGAAACAAATGTTCGGTGAGACATTCAAAAGTTACGTCTGCATATTTTCTTCCTCTGCTACTGTCAAAAGAATAAGAAAAAATTAAAATTATAAATTGTCGTGGTCAAAGGAGACAAATACTGAATAAAAGAGAATAAAAGTAAATAAAACTAAAGAGATAAAAGTGAAATTTGTATATTCAAAAGTTGTATTTATATGCAATTTGATAAAATAAATTAATTAATCTCTTTATAATAGTTTTTACCTTATATATATATATATATATATATATATATATATATATATATAT
>Ga0209489_109401_pt1 | contig 12183 bp, 3 predicted proteins | sample SiratrowhiteBW_FD_187527 | JGI IMG/M metagenome (GOLD analysis project Ga0209489, IMG submission 187527) | Root nodule microbial communities of legume samples collected from California, USA - Siratro white BW (SPAdes) (version 2) | ecosystem: Host-associated > Plants > Roots > Nodule | place: USA... | reverse complement strand
ACCTGAAATTTCACAATAATTGGGATTAAATTATTTCCTTTAACTCAGGACTCAAAATATATATTTAAATCCAAAAACTCTAAAATTGGGAGAAATTACTATTTTAAATAATACTAAAATCCATAAGTACTCAATATTTTTCATGTATAAAAACACTTAAAATTGGTACTTATCATAGTGTTTCCATGACCTTGGAGTGAGCTCTTCTTCTGCTACTGAGGAGGGTCTATAGACAAATTGTTCCTTATTTCTTGAATCACGAACTCTTAACTCTCCAACTTCTGATTTTGTAGGCGACTGAAAAGGAAACATACAAATTATATTTAGTACCGACAAACCATGCAGATATAATTGTCAAACCACCTCGCTACTAATTGTCAAACCAAAAGTAATTTGTTATTTGGTTTTTTCTCCTTGGGTAAGCTCTACTTGTATTTCCTTTTAATAAGAAATTATTTACAGCTCTCAAGGAACTTGAATGTTGTCCTACCCTGGACTCAATAAGTGATAGCCTCCTTAGGTTTGCTTGATCTTCTTTCTTGTGTTCGTGAATGAATGGAGCAAGACAGTGGAATGGAACATATAATTGAATGAAATAAGAAGTGATTCAATGGTGAAAAAAGATATAGAAATTAAGAAGATGAAAAGAGAGGTTTAGCCAACTCTTCAAGGATTTTAGGCTAGCAAAACAAAGCTAACCTAGAGAGGAGTTTAAACAAGTCTGAACTAATGTGGATTGAAAATTTGGCAGCACTTCACTCAATTTATTCAATCTTTAAATCAAAACTCCTGAGTACATGAATTTATAAACTCTCAAGTCAGACAACTTGGAACCAAAAGTGAATGAGAAATTTAAATTTAAAATTCTTAGATCTAAACCAACCAATGACCATGTGACACTTGTTATTTGATCTATGAAACGGGAACAAAGGTGGAACTAATGCCATTAATCACGTCATGCTTTGAGGTCATGTGCAAAGTTGAGGTGGAGGGGACGACCAAGGCTTGCTTCTACATGCCCAAAGTTGTATAGAGTTTCAAACGGGCTTAAATGAAGCCCAATTGAAGTTCTAGGTGACAAATGCTTCTTTATACACCTTCATAGGTTCTTCCTGTGTCTCTGTGTCTTTTCAAAATGATAATTTTGTCTTATAAAAAAAAAACATATTAATTCTCTTTCTTCATCACTAGGTCTTCATCTTTCACTGTACACACCTCTTTGGCCTTTTTTATTGTAAAACACCTAAAAGTTATTGTTCTGGGATGAATTTCTCCTGTCTCCTTTACTTAAAACTCCTAGAAATTGTTCTAGGATGAATTTAGATATGTGGGCATTAGATGCAAGCAAAGTATTTTTTTTAAAAAGGGATGTCCCAATATACAAACTTTTTTGTTAGCATATTGTATTGCAGAATCCAGAAAATAATATCAAATCCAAATTTACCTAGTAGATTTTACAATCTTGTGTATAAAAAAAGGACTTTTACATACCAAAATATAGAATATTGAATCTGAAATATTACACCTCATACACTCAAAATCTTTAAATAATTCAAACTAATGGAGTAATAAATGGAGGTCTTGGAAGTACAGAATGGAGATGCGACAAAGAACAGTAAAATGGAAAATAAAAGATGAGGTTAAGTTATATTTTAACCTAAAGATAAAATTGTCCTTTTACCAATAGTATCGAGGTGGAGGAAAACCTATGGAGGTGTTGAAAGAAGTACCTCTAGATGACTCTGTACATTATTTAACTCCTAATGTGGGTTGTGAATACAAAGTCCAAAAGAAATATGATTAGGCCCAATAGATTCTTCTTTCACTTCCATATGATAGGTGATAGGACAATTTTGCCTTTAGGTTAAAATATAATTTAACCTAAATTCTCACTTTCACTCATTTGTTCCTTGTGCTGCTACTCTACTCCATCCTCCACCTCCATCCATTTTGCAACTCCAAGACCTCCTTTATTTCTCCATTGTTGCTCCATTTTCCTCCACACTCCTCCTATCACATTCTTTAGTTCAAAGTAAGTTTCATTTGCCTTTGTAATTTGGTTTGGTTCCTTTAAAGATTTTAGGTGTATGGATAACGTTGATGGGTGCATTTTTATTGTTTGAAAAATGGTTTGTACCGAATTTTGCGATCCGGTATGCCAAAGTTTTGTTATATAGTTATATATAATGGATTGTAGAATTCAAAAAGGTAAACTCAGATTGGTTTACCTTTTCATATTCTGCAATTTAAGTATGTGTTACCAAAAAAATAAATGTATATCAAGAAGGTAATACCAAATCCGACATAATTTCTGATTCTATAATCTTATATGGAGTTTTTTTTATGATAGATACCAGATTATAAAATCCGGAACATCCCTTTTTTACTTAATCTGCATATAGAAGGTAATACCGAATCTAGATATAATTTCTGTATTCAACAGTCCGTTATGAAAATTATTTTATGATAGATAACAACTTATAAAATCCAGAACATCCTTTTTTGAAAAGAAAAGAAAATACTTTACAAGCACACACAATACCTACGTACTCAAATGTATCCCATAACAGTTTCTTCAACACCATATTAGCAAATCAAAACTCACCTTCATTTACTAGAGAAACACAATGTAGACTACTTGTGAGAAATGAGTTGCACAATCAAATAATAATGCAGTTTCACAATAAAGGAGGTGCACATGGTGAGGAATGAAGGCTAGGTGACAAAGGGTGAAGGTTAAAATGTTTTTTTTTTTTTTTTTTTTTTACTTAAAAGGCAAAATTGTCATTTTCAAAATATGTAGAAGTGCAAGAAGAACTTATGGAGATGCAGAAAGAAATATTCTAATAAGATTCTGCAGAAAATGTAGCTTTAGATTAAAACAGTAATTAAGAGAACTGTAAGACACACTAGTTTGGCTCATAGTCTTACACCTCCACAACTTCTTTACATATTTTTAGGTACAGTGGAGGAACATGTAGAAGTTAAAATTGCCGAAAGAGAACTGTAAAGAAAAGAATTGTCTAAAGGACAAAAAAAAAGGATGAAATGTTGTATACGCAATCATAATTAGAAATCCAGGCATTTTTCATAGATTAGTGGGAGAGGTTAGTTTAGCCAAAACAATAACGATATCAACAACTTCAACATAAGTCTTATTCCACTAGTTGAGATCTGAATCACACAACTTCATTTGACTTGATTGAAGACCGAAACTTCAGAGATAAGATAGTTTAACCCATCACAGGAAATCATTATTGTGAAATATTGTCCTATTAAATCAATTGAAAGTAAATTGAGAAAACAATAGCAAACTGTTGAATAAGATTCTATCCATATATCAAAACATAAACCTTATGTAATGAAGAACTTGATAATTGAGCTGATAAGAGGTTAGACTGTGAATCACAGTTGTGTCTAACATCCAGTCCATTTGACACTCATACTCCTCCATCAACCCAAAAAGATAGGCAAGAGTGGAACATTCACACTATTCTGTGAGGTAACCAAAGTGGGGTATGATTAAAAGAGATGTACAGAACCCACACCTAAAGCTTAGTTGATAAGAGGCAAAAATTTCCATTGCTAGTGGGACACTCAATTCTCAGATCTATTCCAAAAATATATATTGTCTTTTGTTTAATTAATTTTACCAAGACTGAATGTAATTTTCATCATATATATTAGAACAAAAACGTCACCAAGTATACATATTTGGATAATCAGGGAAGATGAAAACTCATTGTATTTTTTCTCTCTCCAAGGACTACAGTCTTAAAGCAAAAATATTATATTTTTTAGAAGAAACAAAAATAGTCCTAAATTAGAATCTATCCCATATACCATTGTATGGTAAAATCGAAATGTCATAGTAAGTTCACCTTCTTCTGTTAGTGTTGCAGGAATTTCTTCACGGTAACCAAATCATTGGTTTGTCTAAAAGAGGTGCATTCCATAGTGAGTTATGAAGATATGGACAAAAATATACAAAATGTAAATTCTCAGTGTTTACCTTTTTTGACTTTCTTTTAAAAGTAACATGATTTTCTGTTTCTCCTGCTAGATATTTCTGAACAGACGATACATAACAAAACTTCTTTTTGATATGTGGTTCATAGTAATACTAAACAAACAAAATAACGAAATAAAAAGGACATTACAATAAAAAAGAAGGATACTCAATTCTAAATATTAAATGTGTTGAGTTAAGAAATGAAGCATATTAGATAAATAAAACAACTAGTTTTACGATTTTTAATGTGTTGAGTTATGATAAATAAGAGTAAGTTGTCTACTTAAAAGATAATAACTTTTTTTCTTGTGAATTCTAAGTAACCCTTATGAAAATCCTCATGATATAGATACTTATTTAATCTAAGGTAACCCTTGTGAATAACTTACTCCTATTTATCATATATGATACTCAACACATAAAAAGACCGAAAAGTATCGAAAGATTAGTTGTTTTCTTCGTCTAATATGTTTCCTTTCTTAAGCTAATGCATTTGATATTTAGAATTGGATAACCTTTCTGTTTTCCTTTTGCAAGGATTTGATTTGTATTGCATTCTTTTTGTTATTTTGTTTGTTTAATATTAACTACATACTAGAAAAAAGTTTCGTTCTGTATCATCTATTCAGAAATATCTAGGAGGGGAATCAGAAAAATCATGTTACTGCTATAAGAAAGTCAAAAAGAGGTAAATACTGTAAGTTCTAATTTTATATTTTGTATATTTTTGTCCATATCTTCATAACACTGTGGAATGCACCTCCTTGAGAGAAACCAATGATTTGGTTACCATGAACAAATTCCTGCAACACTAACAGAAGAAGATCATGTTACCAGTCATGTGGACGATTTTTGTGCACCGTGTAGAAGTTAGAGCCATTGCATTTGTCGTCTTCGTTCATGGCAGCCACTGTGGATGCTTTTTTCTTTTCGCATGGAGCTCACGCCGTAGCTCCATTGCAAAGATTCCCTACACATCTTAGGTGTGGTGATATATAGTGTGTGCAGAAGAGCTAAAGTTTAATTTAAAGGCACCCACATAACCTTACTTGAGCTTTGCCATCTTTTCACTCTTTTACTTCAATTGAAATTTTTTAATTGGGTGCAGTTGATTCAAGTAAGCATTGAAATTTGATGTATGCGTAGCTGTTGTTTTCATATTCGATTCATTGCCTACACTGCAGTTGTTTAATTTATGGATTAACTTTCATGCCCCTTCATTGCTGCACTGCACCTATCTTCATTTGCCTGCACGTGGTGATAGAATGTTGGTTTAATATGAAATGATAATCGGTAAAATTCCCTACGTGAAAATTTGCTTCTTTATTATTATTATTATTATTTTGTTATAATTTTTATTTTATAATGGCTACTGTAATTAAAAAATGTTAAACGTTACTATTATTTTATTATAACTATTATCATTATTATTATTATTAATTTAATTAAATTTGTACGAAATTTTATTATTATTATTATAATACTAATTTAATACAATTATTTGAAACTAATAAATAACATTACGTACAAATAATAAAAAAAATTACATATATTATTTATAATATTGATATGCATAATTTTACTCATACTTTGAATGTTTAATTGTAGTTTTTTTAAACTATAATGAACAAATCTATACTGTTTTATATAGGATTAATCTAATTGACTTTATTTTGAATCTTAACTATTATTATTACTCTTAATCTTGTACTTTTAGTTACAATGTTTTATATAATCTTTCTTACAGCAAAAAAGTCAAGTAGTTATATGTAGCATAAGATTCAATAACTCATCTCTTGAAACTTGATGGAAGAAAGTTCCCCAACAACATCAAGTTTAATGAAGAGAAAAGTGTAGAAGAGTCTAATGTAAATGTCTTAAGCTAGATGGTTTGATAGAAATATTTATTGCATTCATACAAGGAAACATCTACTACTGCAAATCATTCTTATTAATCAATGTCCAAATTGTTTCCCTAAGTAAAATAGGAAACATTATCTGAATAAAAGAATTAAAGAATCCAGATTATAAAATCAGATATGGAAACTTTTTTTTATGATAGATACTAGATTATAAAATCCGGATTTTCTGAGAAAAAAAATACTTAATCTGCATCAGGAAGGTAATACTGAATCCAGATATGCTTTCCGAATTCTATCCGATATGAAAATCTTTTATGATACATGCCGGATTATAAAATCCGGGACATTCATTTTCTGACAAAAAAATATTTTGCAAGCACATAGTACTTACATACCCAAATACATCCCAGAACAGTTTCCATTCCACAACACCATACTAGTAAATCAAAACTCACCTTCCCTCACTATGGAAGAACACAATATTGTAGACCACTTGTGAGAAATGAGTTGCCAATCAAACAAGAATGCAGTTTCACAATAAAGGAGGTACACATGATGAGGGATGAAGGCTTGAGTGACAAAGGATGAGTGCTATAATGTCTATATTGGAAGGTTGACATATTTGTTTGTTCTGTATTTGGTTGTCAGTTACTACTGACTTTTGTATTGTATGATTGATAATGTTGTATTTTCTTTTAGCATTTATTATTTTATTCTGGTATTTATTGGTTCTAAGATGTGAATTACAGGACATCCGTTAGAGGTTCTGTAATATTTTTTCTTTTGTAATAAAATTGAAATACCTTTTAAGTGATCTATTTATTATATTCTTTGTTTTACAAAAAATAGAGCAAAATGAATATAAATTAATTAAAACTGACGAGGTTAAAGATATTTTTTGGGTAATACATGTATAGGAAAGATGAATCGTATAATCTATTTCAAGCATATGCTTTCAAAATGGGTTTTAATCTCAAGAAAAAAAAAGGAGGGAGATGTATTATGATAACGAGAAAAAGTTGGTGCGTTTTTGTTGCACAAAGGTAAGTTTTAATAACAATGAACCGAAAGAGATGTAACTTACGAAACAACAAATTAAATAAGAAATTGTGAAGCCATGGTATTCTTTAATTTGATTAAGGAAGGTTAAGGTATGTTGATCTCTGTTGGGATAATAACTCAGCTTGTATAGAAGGTTTGGACCAGTTGTGGATGTTGAATGTGGAACCTGCCGCAAAGATATGTGTTTGGGGAGTCTTATTGAATAGCTTGCGACAATTTGTCAAAACGAGGAATAATACTTAGTAGTAACTTGTGCCCGCTTTGAAACTGAACAACATCTGTTACTCTCTTGTATAATGGTACAAAATGTGTGGGATAGTTGTGATAAATGGATAGGTATTTTGTCAGTAAGACAAAATTATGTATTTGAACATTTTATTATGTCTCTGAACATTTTAGGAGTTTTCATTTGATAGGTTGCAAGCAAGAAGGCTAATAGTGTCTTGAAGGGCATATGGGTAGCATTGTTAGAGAAATTTGGATCTACAGAAACATGATAGTATTTAAGAATGGTATTGCTGTCAAGAGAGAAATAGCATTACTTAGGGAAGGTAGGTTCTAGAGAGTATGGTTGTTTGTCTTTGCAGATTTGTGAATTACAAGGTTGCCTTCTTAGTGCATGGAACGATGCTGCTGATAGAGACCATGACAAGAGGCTTGGAGCGTGAGTGTTCAATGGAAGGGTTCTACTTTTTATAACAACAACAAGTGGGTTACTTGCAAATTCTCTGCCCTTTGTAACTTGGTAGTGAACTTGTTATTTGGTTGATTTAGGTGTATGTGCCTTGAGCTCTACAGTTTCTGTTTGTTACTTTATTTTGACAGTTCTCTTATTTTTGCCTTTTTTTTGCTCCAGTGTTATATTGTTAATCCTAAACTGTCCATCTTCTTATAATAGGATTGGAGCATTCCTAAAATACTCCGTTTTATTTATTTATTCATGGCTGTTAAAAAAAAAGCTGGTAAAGGATCGCAGCTGATTTTATACCCCTATAGCAAAGACCATTGTTGTATTCTATGATAAGTTTATCAAATGTAAAAGGAGATGTGTCATGAAATTCACGGTCTATGTTGGTTTTAAAGTTACTAATATTCAGAGTTGTTTGGGTGAAGAGGTTGGGGAATTTGATAAACTTAGTATGATAATGAAAGACATGACATGCACAACTGAAAAATTGAATATGATTGAAGTTGAAGATGCTAATTCTTTTATAAATAACTTTCAAAGTAAACAAATACAAGATATTTTAATTGTCAAATGCATTTTGGAGAGATGGTAGATACAAAATTGATTATAATTGCTTTGGAAATGCTGTAGGATTTTACTCCACTTATTTTAGTAATAAATATAACTTGTCCTCATTTGTTGGTGTAAATCACCATTTGCAAAATGTCATGTTTGGTTTGTTTTACAGTTAGAAGAAACTATAGTTTTCTTAGTGGGTTATTGAAAGTGTTCTTGTACAGAAATAACATTTTAGCTTCTACAGTAAGTAATTGATTAAAATATAGCAATGGGAATGAAAGTGATTAAACGATATTTGAATGCACATAATCTTGTTGGCTTCATATTTTCATGACAAGTGACATTCACCTCATTAGATTGCCTTCATATTGCTGCACATCATACAACTTTAAATCACTAAATAAAAATACCATACAAAAGTTGGAATCATGTCTTTTTCATTAATTTTTTATTTTAATCGATATCTCCATTTTTACCTTAAATATACATTTTTCCATGTATGAATAAATGTTGAATTGGAGCACTGGTAACGAAATTGATGAATACTAACCTAGAAGCTAATTAAGAAAAGGATAGAATACTTGCTTGGGATAATTCCTGAATAAAAAAGTTGCATAAATGAAATTAGTAGCAGTTGTTCTTTGCTTTCTTCATCTTAGAAATAGGCTCTTCCTCTGTGCTCTAACTATATTATTGTCTAATGACAATTATGAAATTAAAATGGAAATATAATTGACATACAGCTTTCTATCAGTTCGTTGTTTCACGTTGTGCCAGTACTTTCCACACCAAAAATTACTCTATTTTTATGCATTACCTACTTTTTCTAGTACTTATTACATTTATCTTTTTATTAACTGCATAAAAAATGCCACTCATACATACGAAGTCTAATTTTGACAGTGAAAGTGCATGACTATAATATATTGGTTATATTTCTTCGGCCATTAATAAAATCATAAATTTGTTGCTCATTAAAAAAAAAAAAAAAAAAAAAAAAAAAACTGTTTACATTATTGGAACTCTGACCTTGTTAAGAGCTGTGTCTTTAGAAAACCTGTACTTTGGAATTTTCTTTTGATACACCAACGCCAGTTTTTCCGGTTCGCCTTTTCTAAGTTTGAAATGGATTCTTCCTTTACCGTTTACACTAACAATATTAATTTACACCGCAATGAATGAAAATTACATTATGATACCAATTCACCGCGCATATATGTGACAATTGACATTTGTCCCACAATACATATATACACAATACATATATATCAACCATATAATGATTCACTTTTAGGAATATATGGGTATTATAAAAATAATCTTTTGTATTTATAAAAAAAATAAAAAGTAAAATAGTAATTATTAAATTTTTGAGAGTTAAATATCATAATCCATATTGTAATGCATGTTCTTTCCTCTTGTAAGAGTTAACATTGTAATTTCGTAAGTTTTAATTGATTAGTTTAAATTATATATATTATGAATATATTTTCATATAATTATTCAGTAAGTTATACTTTTTATTTATTAATATATTATGATAATAAAGTAAATTGTGAAGTTTATATAAAATTATTTCATGCTTAATTATGCACTAATTTTTGTCTCTTTCTGTCATGTAGTGTTGTTGTAAAGTTTGAGAGTTTGAATTTTTTTATTAACAATAAAAAATGTATTAAAATGGATTCGTTGGAATACAGGTAATGGGAGATGTATACGCTTTTAAGATGATAAATGGGTTGGTGACATACGGTAGAAACAGAAATCTTTTAGAGTGCACTTTCTTTCTCTAAACCCACATAGTGTTGTTAGGCTTTGTTTGATGGGGAGAGTAAATTTGAGGGAATAGATTTGAAGGGATTTGATTAGATTGTATATGGATGGTAGGGTTGTTTAGATTAATGGATATATAGTAAGATTTGAAGAGATTTGAGAGGAATGATTATGAAAATTTGAGAATAATTTGATAAATGTTATATATTTGTTTTTATTTTTTTAATTGATATATTTATGAAATTACTAATTGACCCTTATGGAATAAGATGATAAAAAATTGAAATAAATTGTATTAAATTAATTTTAATATAAAAAATATAGAAACTGAATCATTAGGTTGATAATGATTTTATCTAACCCCGTGAACATCCTTACTTTTGTGTTTTAATAATTTTAAATTTGAAAGAAAATAAAACTCCTTTTAAGATGAATAAAAAATATTTTAAATAACATTTTCTTCCCTCAATTTTATCATAAATATTGAATCAAATAAGGAGATAAAAATATATGTTTTCCTGATTTTCTTCATTTAAACATTAAGTAAACATATTTTCTTCGATAAAAAATAAAAAAGAATAATAAATAGAAAACAACATAACATGAATAATATACTTTTATTATTTCTTTTATCAAGTAAACAACTTTTATTGATTTAATTATTTTACATTAATAATATAATTATGAATAGATAGATTGTATTGACTATGGATATATTGAAAGGAGATTAATTATATTATAAGTGTCTTGGAAAGGAGGAAAGTATCATGAATGAAAAAATATATATAATTGTTGGAATCAATTATTTGAAGAATTATGGTTCAATTGGAAGAGGTATAAATCAGTATAACTTTCATATAATATATATATATATATATATATATATATATATATATATATTAATAAGTGTACATTAATGCTAATAATTATTTCTTGTTTATAATTTATATCTATCAGCATGCTACAATGCACATGGCAAACCCTAAACCCACTTAAAGGAGTGTTTTGTAATTTCCAAAGTCATCATCCACTTATAAGGGTATTTCATAATTTTACCTCATTTACAAAGGCTATTTCGTAATTTCCAATTCCAACCTTCAAATCTCTTCACATGATTGTAGATCTCATCCTGCAAATCTCCTCTAATCCATCTCTCAAATTAGGTAAACTAAACAGACTTCATCTCCCCAAATTCATCTTCTTGTACAATAAATCCACCCAAATTGGTTCAACCAAACACCCCTTAGTAAGTGGTGAATTGTAGTAATGAAGTTCAAATAAGGTGGGCTTTGCACCGGAGAAGAGAGTTGTTTGTATGGAAAAAGAAATCAGAGGTGCAATTACTAGCTTTACTCTCTAGTATCCTAGAAAGAGTGATCAGCTTGATGGATAGATCTGCGAGGATAATGACCTTAATTGTTATACAGTTGGAGCAGGCTATAAGGCTCTAAATTTACATGAACCACTTACTAGAGACCCTTGATTTAAACTACTCTGAAATGTTAAAGTGACCGGTCCTGTTCTTGTCTGTGCTTGGAGGGTACTAATCCTACTCAAACCAAATAAACTTCTTGATTCAGAAACCTTAATTAAATCATTACAATTGTAATAAAGCTCTTGTCTGTGCTTGGAGGGTACTAATCCCACTCAAACCAAATAAACTTCTTGATTCAGAAACCTTAATTAAATCATTATAATTGTAATAAAAACACCATTTTTCCTATTGTGTATCATTTGACAAATTTTAACAATTACCCTATTATCAAATTTCACATAATAATTATATCAAAAACCAATTCATATTTAAACAATACTTTTTTCTCATTTTTTTCTCTTTTTTTCCTTTTTTAACCCTCATTCTCCCTTTACTTTTACATTTTTAAATAAATATTCTACTCACAAAAATTTAAAAACTCTTATCAATTATGTAAAAATTGTCACGTCCAAAAAATTTATTTTATATATATATATATGTATATATGGTTTATGTTATAAGATTATAAATACATATTTTTTTTTTTTATTTTTTGGATTTTTATTCTTAAGAAAATTACACTGTTACGTTTTTAACTATTTTTATTTCCATGAGTGTGTTATAAGTAGTAATAACAGGGTTTATTTTCATAAATACAATAGTGCGGATAATCATAAAGTGTTCGGATTCATTTCATTTTCTGGAATCCCTGTTAACCGAGTTCTTTGTTTCTATAGATTTCTAGAACAGCTAT
>Ga0209489_109398_pt1 | contig 12194 bp, 7 predicted proteins | sample SiratrowhiteBW_FD_187527 | JGI IMG/M metagenome (GOLD analysis project Ga0209489, IMG submission 187527) | Root nodule microbial communities of legume samples collected from California, USA - Siratro white BW (SPAdes) (version 2) | ecosystem: Host-associated > Plants > Roots > Nodule | place: USA... | reverse complement strand
TATATATAATATATATATATATATATATATATATATATATATATATATATATATTAAAAGAAATATTATTAATAATAATTTTTTATATTTTTGTCAGCTCTTTTTAATCATTTTCTCAATCCAAAAAAAGGATTATTGTTGAACTAAAAAATAGTCTAAATCTTCCATACGAATTTGGCCTGAAAAATATGACTTAAAATTAACTCTGTTAACTTAATCCTTGACCAATAACTGTTTATGGGTACTTTTAAATCTCTTCACCTAATTAAACAGCATTCTGAATTCCAATAAATAACTAAATTTAATTATATTAAACACAAATATATAAACTAAATTGAAAAACAGAATATAATCTATCTTTAGATTGGTCCATTGCTAAACTCATTTGACACCAGACACATATCTTTCTAACATTTAGTGTTGAAAAGACAAAATCCTATCTTTTTGGTATGTGCATAGCTCACAATTAAAACTTTATTTTATTATTTTATTATTTTATAACTTTAATTATAGTACCACAAATATATAAAAATAGAATATAATCTGATTTAGATGGGCCCATTGCTGATCTCATTTGACAGCATGCATATATATCTTTCTAACGTTTAGCGTTGAAAATAAAAAATCCTATCTTTTTTTCATGTGCATACATCATTATCAAAACTTTCACGGCTTCTTTATTGACTTCCATACCGTCTTCCTGCACCTCCATGTTAAAGTCGAAAATGCCATTTTCACTTTTATAATTTTCTTTTAAGCCCGTTCTACCTTTCATCATCATTAATATTTAAATCCTGCACCTTCGAACCCATCTCCTACCTCCAATGCCGATCCTGTCGTCCAGCATCTCGCCTATCTTGTCCACCTCAAGCACCTTTGGTAACATAACACATTAAAATTTTGCACCTCCTGCATTATTCAGTCGTTGAGAAAGGATATCTTAGAAGTATCATTGGTTTTTACTGAAAAATTAAAATTGCGGATTATAAAATGAATAACTTGGGCTCATATGAACTGTAAGTGATTCGATCTTTCAGATGACGATTTATATAATTAACAAGATCGAAAAATTAAATAACTTATCGTTTATACAATCTACAAATTATTAAAAAAATCATATGTAAGTCATTTATTTTATTTTTCGAATCACTTACCATTTTTAGAATCCGCAACTGCTTTTGTACGATAAAAGTATATTTGTCATTTTATTATGTCTAGATCTGGAATTTCAAAATTATAAAGGTGCAGGAAGAAACATATTATTTTATAGTTTTCACACTACGGAAACTTTGATCTATTTAGAATTAGTCAAATCTTGCTGCTACATTCAGATACGTACAACAGTGGCTCTGTTTTGGAAAAGAAATTATATTTAAAACAAATGAAAGTTGAATACAGAGAAACAAAATAGTCCAATATTAAAGCATAAAAAGCTATAACTTTTTTTTTTCTGAAAGAATTTAAAAATATAATTTTTGTTGTAGTTATGCTAATATACCTAAAAAGTCTTTAAAGTAGTCAGCAAAATCATGTTCAAATAGAAAAATAGTGAGTTGTCGGTGTAGGGTACCAGGAGGAGAGGTCTGATAAAAAAATTATTGATATAATTACCATCATTTAAGGGAAATCATTAGAAGAATCTCTTGATAAAAACATGTTCTTTTAAAAAATGATTTTGGATTTAGGAGTCTAATTGGAGTTAGGAAAGAGTGGAAATTAGATCTCAATGTATTTTTAATTTTGCTAAAAAAACTGTTACTTTTAATTAGTTACATAAAATTTAAAATATTCATTTAACCTTTTTATTTGTAACGTAATTATGAAATGGGAAATATTATTATTTGTATAGAGTCATTTTTTAAGATTTTGAGGATGATTTAACGGTATAAAAGACTATCTCATTATTGTGCAGTATTGATCAGTGACGAGAAATGATAAAGAGGTAAGATTTTTTATTTTGGTAAATTTTTTAAGTTTATGATAAATATCCGAATAAAACCATCTAATTCACATTTTTTTTAATTTTGAAAACAGGGAGGTCCAGTTTATAAAATATTAACTGGATGCACTGGAGGGAGATGTCATTTGATTTGTAAAATACTTAAATTGAAAAAGTTACTATTCTCCATAAATAGTCTTCCAAACATCAAATTAATCACTCTAATCAATAATATCACTCATAAATTACTAATAAATATTAATAATTATTTACCTATAACTTATTTAAAGATGTAATTGAAAATTTGAAAAAAACAAACGAAACAGATGCAGCTTCTTCTTCTTCTTTCTCTTGCAGATCCGTCTCTGATCAGGATGTTGTTTTTACTTAAGGACATATTATTATTTTTATGTTGAGTATAGAGATGCAGGAAGAGGAATGGGTGTGGAGGAAGAACTCATGACAAATTCTTCCTCCACCCCCATACCCTCTTCCTGCACCCCCATATAATTTTTTAATTCCATAACTGCTCTTCATGAAATTACATAAATACTCCTATCTTAATAAAATCTCTCCCCTTCCCAACCGGATGAACAGGCCATCCGGTTTAATTTTTTGAAAATGAGAACCGGATGCACCCCCCATCCTGTTCACAATTTCAAAAAACTGTAAACCGGATCACCTAGTCATCCGGTTGTCTATTTTGACAACCGGATGACCAGGCCATCCGGTTTACAGTTTTTTGAAATTGTGAACCGGATGGGGGGTGCATCCGGTTCTCATTTTAAAAAAAAATACAAACCGTCCGGTAAGAGAACCTTCGTCCGGTTTACATAAGCCATTCGTGACTTCCGTTCCTTCGTTATTCAAAATCTTTCAATTAATCCTTCATAGAAGCATTAGTTAACCAATTTATGATGTTTATTAGCAATTAGTAGGTGATATTGATTATTAGAGTAGTTGATTTGGGATTTGGGGGCTGTCGACGACGAATTTGAGGATTTTCCGATCTGCTGGGTTGAGAACCGGATGGAGTCGTCCGGTTTGTATTTTTTTTTAAACGAGAACCGGATGCACTCCCATCCGGTTTACAATTTTAAAAAATGAAAGAGAGAATATTTATGTAATTTCATGAAGGGCAGTCGCGGAAAAAAATTATATGAAAGTGCAGGAAGAGGATATAAAAGTGGAGGAAGAATTTGTCAGAACTCATTTGGATCAACATGGGGCTCGGCCCATCCGATTTATTTCAAATCTAAAGTTTGGCAAAATCTTTCTGCACTCCATCAATAATGACCTATCCCATTATGGCACTGAAATGACAAAGTTATCATTTTGTCTTTTTTTGTGTTCCGAAAAGTCTAATCCGGAAAGATGACAGAAAAAGAATTCCATAAATGCATTTGACTGTATTTCGCAAAAAAACATTCCCTAATATAAAAATTATGTTCTGGAATTCCTTTGCCTAAATCATTCCACACCCCTTATTTTCTACATAATCACAATTTTATAACCTATTTCCAAGAATCTGATTTTCAGAAATACTCACCCTTCATTTTTAAAAAAGCCAAGTAAAAAATTACTAAATCACTTATTTACACTATCTATGTAATCTCACAAGAGCAAAATGACCTCCACAAATTTTACAACGCACCCCAAATGCACCATCACCGAAAGCCTCCTCTGCACCTCTTTATTTTCAAATATAGAAGATGAGAGTAAATTTAAAATTTAAAAAATTTGATGGGATGCAGGTCACTTTTGATGGTGTTGGTGGTATGCAGGAAGTTTTCCCCCTAAAGTTTTATTTCAAGACTTGTTTTCCCTGCAGTTCATGAGTTCTTCCTCCTGCATTCCCATACTTTTTAAAATTTTGAAAATATCTTTTTTAAACTGTACAATCAAGAATAAAATATTATATTTTTGATATATATATATATATATATATATATATATATATATATATATATATATATATATATTTTAAATTTGAAATACAATTTTTTTTAAACTTCGAATTATTCTATCTAAAATATATATTTTTTATTTTGAATTATATAATTTAAAAATATACTTCTTGTATTTCGAATTAATATTTTTCTTTACATAATTCGAAATATAAATTTTTTAGCAATTCAGAATAAAAGAAGTTAAGTGTAAAAAGTTTTAATTTTTTTCATTAAAAATATAATGGTTATTTTACTATGGTGCAGGAAAAAAGCATGGTTATTATTTTTTATTTCAAACATTATTTTCTACGGTATTCTTTCCAGACTCTCTTGTAATAGATAATATTTATTAAAAACTATAGAATAAGTGAAATAATCATAAATAAGAAATACATATTTCTAACATTCCTCTTAAAACTTCAATAGCCAATAGTAAGCTGCCAGTTTCAAATAAAAGGGTAAGAATTAAAACGTGTCATTATTATACAAAAATGTTACATTAGTGTTAACAAAGAAACCACCCACCGCAGCAGTCATCAACATAACTATTAATACATGTCTCCAACATAAAAGCTATGATACATACTGAACTTTGTAAAGTTAAATTTCAATACTAATACAACAAAATTCATGACAGATACTAAAGAGACATATTTCCTCTTTTTACTATTTGCCATCCAATACTCAAGGATCCAATACTCAAGGCTGCTAGTAATAAGCATGAACAAAGAACCTAAGATTCGAAACCATAGATAGAAAAGGATTTGGCTGCAGCACTCTGAGACACGAATTGCAAAGGTCCTCCAAAAAATTACACATACTGATAGGAAATCATTTCTCGTGAACAAGAGGAGAATAAACAGGATACCACATATTCCTTCGGACGTACTCCACAGTCTCATCCTGCAACATTAACCACCAGTTAGCAATGCAGCCAATGCTCGTTAAATTTTGCAATGTTCAGATCTCAATACATCCTAGGCTGGTAGTATGCAAAACTTATTGATATAATCCATCAGTAGTTTTAGGATTTGTTTCCAAACAGATGTTTTTCTTCAAAACTGCTGAAATTGAAAAGAAAAAAATAAAAAACTTTTCCAGGCATGTTCTTAGTGTTTGTAAAGGATGAAATATTCATACTTTTGACATATGGGAAAGTTCTCTGGGGCCCACATCACCATGTCCTTCTGCCAGTTCTTCTTCAACTGCAGCTCGAAGCACAGCAGCCCCAACCTCGGCTGTAACATCTCGTATGCTGCAGCAAGCAAGACGCATTAATAAGAGAGGGTCATCATATCAGTTCATGAGATTTCTTTTAGCTTCAAAACAAACAAACAAAATAGCCGGACCGTTTATTCTTATGAAAAAAAGGAGTGTATATCTTTTAAACATTGTTACTGTTAGAAGCTTTTATATTTAGGAAACGAGTGAGAACACCTTTGACGAGAGAAGTGTGAATCAACACATATATATTGCTAGATATTGGTGCCAAACATGGCATCTGAATCATTGATAATAGCATTCACCAGATCACAGTTTTAAGTTATAAAATTTTTACAATTTCACTTGTTTTGGTCATTACAAAAGGCAATACGAAAAGCAAAGCCAGAAGAAAATGAAGTGTGAAAGATATCAAGAGAAAAAAAGGAACGTTACCTGTCAACAGATGGATATAAAATTCCGCTTAAGATATCTTCCTCAGCCATGTATGAAGCTAGGCTGTAAGCATATCAGTATGTCAGTAATTTATTCAAAACAAGCATAAACTGACATCTCTTCAGAACTGGGAAAATTGAAAAGGATGCATTTTAATCAAAAGAAAATAGTATAATAATTTTCATCATATTCTCATCATATAAGTTACAAAAGAAATTGTCAGACTTCAACTTAAAACTAATTGACAACGTGGGACTTTTCAAAAGAAATGCACTAAAGATAAATAGTACTTCAAAACCTATGGTAAATGCATGTGACTACCAAGTAGTGAACATGTTTTTTTCTTTTTTTGCACAAGAGCATAAAGACATAGGGCCTATATAGAATGAATATCAAAAGAATGAAATGTAGAAAACAGGAAAAATGTTGGGCAACACATAAGACAAGGACTAACAGTTCAATGATTATAGCACCCTAGCGAATTCTATTATGCTATGACTAAAAATGTCAAAAGACATGTTATTGTTGCCAAACTTCCAAGGGTGCTAGCACCAATAGCTTTTGGTTAATAAAAAAAAAGAAACAATTTTCCAAATTAAAATCATACCATTCAGCAGCTGCCTGCAACATTCCATCCGTTATGAGGTGAGCACCTGACAGCAGAGTTCCCAAACCAATTCTGAAATGAAATGGTTAAACTAGAAGTTACACCACTAATTCAACTGACAGGTATAATGCACAAAAATATACAAGCCAAGAAGATATACCCTACCCTGGGAATAGGTACATGTTGTTTGCTTGATTTACATGGCCAACTTTTCCATTACCTGCACAGAATTTAATCAATAAATTATGCAACACTGAAGGAACATCTGCACTATACTAGTTACTTCTAAATCAAAGAAAGTGGTACTTACCAAGATCTACATTTTCGAAAGGGCTTCCACTCGCAAACACTATATTTTCCCCAGCATGCTTGAAAGCATCAATAGCAGTGCACTCAGCTGTCCCATAATACATGAAAAAAAAAAAAATGTCAATGAAAACATATAAACATTATTAAGGAATTATTAGTGCATAATGAGCCTTGTACAAACAAACCATTCATGGTGGGGTTAGACATGGCAAAGATAGCAGGTTTTGTTGAAACAGATTCTCTCATTGCCTTAAGCACCTGAGTCGAATCTCAACCATTAAAATTAAGAAATTCAATAGCAGAAAAGCTCATACAGTACCGAAGATGTCTATTATATATATTTATTTAATAAGACTTATTGAGGAATGTGACATGATAGAAGTTATATTGTAGAAGGTAATACCTCATCATTGAAAATGCCACCAACACCAGACAAACCAAGGAGCACATGAGGCTTAATCTTCTTAACCTAAATATCAATAGGTTTAAGAATTAAAAGATGCACATGAAAGTTTGCATGATCTTTAAAGTTAGCATTAATAAAGTGAAGAGGTTTAATCCTTCTATATCAAAATCTCTTTTCAGCATTGTAAAGAGCCAAATATTATGCTACATGAGTCCTGTAACTTTTACCACTTCAATTATGCTAGCACCCTCAGTAAGCCCCTCTATGTCTCTTGGATTTTTAGCAAAGGGAGCTGCGGCTGGATCTAGATTGTTCCTTTCTGTTGTGACTAGACCCTGCATACAAAAAAATGGCACTGTTATCAGACAAAGCCTAATTTTTTTACGAAATAAACTGGAATCCTACATACAAATATGAAATAGTAGCATAAAAAAAATTATATCTCGCACACTATTATTAATTCTTCTCTTATGCCGTCAACATTAAATGCAAAGACAAATCAAGGCAGAATATGGTGAAAAAAATATGTTTAGATTGAATGAGTTCATTCAGAATCGCAACTAAAAGGGAACTTTTATTATGGATAAGTCAAAACAATTATGTGACTTGAAGGACTAACAGTGCAAGTTCATGAAAACATACATCTTTATCGATCAAATAGAATTGGCTTTTGGCAGCTATATCACTGCACCCAGATATCTTTGCAACTGCCTTTATGGCCATTTTTAGAACCCCGAGCCCAGCACTGCAATCCAGGCAAAAAAAAAAGCTTGAGGCAGAAAGTAGCTATAATGAAGGAGTGTAATAGACAACAATCAACAAAAGAAAATGGAAAATGTGATGTTCATCGTGATCAATTTTGCAAGTGAATTACCTCCCAGCTCCAACCACAACTATCTTTTGGTTCACAAAGTCGGTCAATGGTAGGCCTTGGGCTCTTACAGTTCCCAATAATCCAGCAAGTGCAACACCAGCAGTGCCCTACAGGACATGAAGTAAATTTGAACTTTCAGTAGATACTTAAATAATGAACTGTTAGGTTATACATTCAACAGTTTCTAAATTAACATTACTTTCTCACCTGTATATCATCATTAAACATGCAAAACCTTTTCTGATATCTTTCCAGGGTTTCAAAAGCCCATTTCATTTGGAAGTCCTCAAACTGAGATAATTAACACAAAATCTAATTACCAAATTGATAAAAGAATATGTACTAGAATAAATAAAAATAAACACATGTCAATGGAGAAAGGAGAAAAAAAAATAAACAGGCCTACCTGCACAATAGCCTTGGGCCATCGAGCATGAACTGCTTCCATGAATTCATCTACAATTGCTAGGTACTCTTCACCTTCCAACCTTGGTTGACGTAATCCTAAATCTGCCATGTGAAAATGTCAAAAATGCCAATTCCTTCTGATATCAACAATATGATTAATTCAAATACTGATAAGAAAAAAAAAAAAGATAACTTAGAATGCTGGCTTTTGGTCTGATCCTTCTATTTTGAGAAAAAAATTACAATTCAATGATAAAATATTCAAGAAGACATCCCAAAGCTCAAAACGTGAAAAGTTGTATCTAATTGATCGGTTCCTTTCCAGTGTTGAAGTTAGAGTCAGCTTAATGGCAGAAATGACTATGTCCTAAGGCAATTTATTCTTTTATAAGCTTTGCATAACCAGAGTGTTAGTGGAGCCAAAACTCTAAACTTTCATAGCTGGCCTGGGTCAGATGAGCACATATGTGCAAGTTGAAAAGCAAGGTAGGTTAGTTCTGAAGATTTTAAAGCTTCCAAAGTTTCTATTGTAGTAATAGTCAGTAGAAGGTGATGATTGATGAGTCTGAATCTTTCACCCTTGTTAGGCAATTTTAAAGCCTTGATGCCTATTATCTGAAACTGTATTCCAGTTAGTGTATTAATCCTGGTCTTAGATATGGAAACTTGAAAAGTCATTCCTGGTTCTAAATGAAAAAAAAAATTTGGTCATCCCATTATGAAATTTCTGGCTCCATCCTTGTTCCCAAGTAAATTAATGACAGAATAAAAGCTATAAATATGTGGTCAAAAGATCGAAAAGAACAGAGTTTACTCACAAAGGCGGTCTTCAAGTAGCTTTTGATTGTTGGTGCCAACGTCCAACATAACTGGAAGTATCTACAGTTGGAAAAGCAACATGTGGTGAGTTAACGAGAGAGAATTTATCAATTCGTAGTCAAATAAAAGAAATCAATGACATATCATTCTACATTAATGATTTTAATGAAGTCAGAACATCATGAGCACATTGTCATGTAATTTATAGATGTCACATTTACTACACATGATAAAATTGCACGCACTAATAAAATTGTTCATATCCTAGCATAATTATTCTGTTCACTGCTTGTTAAGAATGATCTTAGCCCAAGCCTAGGCCACCAACATAAGATCCATGAGTGACGATCAGATGTATACCAGCTAACAATGAAACAAAAACAGCAAGAAATTGGAATGAAAAAACTAGTTTGAGAGAGATAAAAGAAGAAGCATACTCTTTGTGGGTTGATACCAGCTGCAGCGACATACACATCAAGTTTACCTATGGGGATTCCAATTCCCTGAACACCAAGGTCGCCTAAGCCAAGAATTCGACTTCCATCTGTTAAGACAATCATGTCTACCTGCAACAGCAGCAAAAAAATGATGACCAAACATAACGAATATTAGCCAATTTTGTCACTTAATGAACCAAAACATATCAAAGTCGTGGAAAGGGTTTTGTTTGGCTAACATAATAGATAAGTAGCTGAAATCTTATATATTTGTTTAGGCTTTAGGAAAATGTTTGGTAGAACTAACCTTTTAACTGGCTAATAAGCATACCATATGTTTTCAAATAGTTATCACTTTTCATATTTTAGTTCATTTCAAATGATTTAACATCTTAAAAGTTAACATAATGTCTTTTTAATGTTATTCTCATTTTAAATATTTTAGTTTAAGGTAATGAGATAATTAAACTGATTAATATTATAAATGTGATTATTTTATTTTATAAAATATTATATTCGATGATAATTAGAGAAAATGTTGGATTTTTACACATAAGGATAAAGAAGAATTTTAATAAGATAACGAACATAAAAATTAAAAAAATAAAATAAACTAGGAATTTTAAGTTTAAATGCTACATAAAGTAGTGTTTAAAAAATGCTACCAAATAATGCAATAAGATCCTTTAGCAAACAACTCTACCTTATCCAAATAAGCCTATAAGGTCAAATAAGCTAGATGGTAGGTTATTTGTCTTGCCAAAGACACGCTAATTGGTAACCACAATTAGAGATACAAGACCAAAATTTTTTAAGAATCTATACAAACTTAAAAAGCAGTGTCAATTTTAACTATAGAAGAGCCTTCCTTTCAATAAAAGAAAAAATATAGCCAAATACTCCAACCTCCCCTAACTTTTCCTGATTTTTCACAAACATCTCCTCAAGTTAAGAGTATTAATTACACAATGAGTTTCTTCTGTGGAAGTCCCCTCTTGTCCTTTGAGAACTATGATCTTTGGCCACATCAATTAAGTGTTAATTGCATCTTTTCTCACTTTTCTATTACTACACTAGCCTTCCGTAAGAGAAAATATTTGTGAAAAATTCAAAAGAAATTATGAGAACCTTTATGTTATAGAAAAAACAAAAATCATCAATGACAAACTAAACAAAATATTTTTTGATAAATTAATCTGGATCCATACAAACCGTAACAAAGAAAACCATATTGCGTTCTTGGATAAATTAATCTGATCAATACAAACTGTAACAAGAAAAACATGTTGCATTCTATAATTACCAGTTCCTTTCCCGAGATTCCAAATTTTAACATAAAACGTATCTGATAGTTTTCTTATACTAAACTACAATATAAGAGAATATCAATCCAACTGAATATCTGTTTATCAAATTGACTAAATTCAGTGTTAAGTGTAAGACAATTCAAGGAGGTCTTTCAATAGTTCAAAATGCCACAATGCAATTAATTAGAAGGGAAGAATATAAGATAAATGGCTATTTCCAATAATGAACAAAAGGAAAATGAAACTGAACTTCAAAAACTAATGCAATACCTCGTGAGCTGGCCAGTTATAAATCATAGACATCATCTCCCCTTTATCTTTGGCACTAAAATACATCCCCCGTGGACGTCTAAATAACCCCGAATAGTTTTGACACACTAATCCAACCGTTGGAGTATATATTATTGGAGCAAATTCTTTAATATTATCAATAAGAACCTGAAAAAAAAAAATGTAGTATAACAACACATGAATCTCATAGCAGCAATTTGACCTTTCATGAACAAGAAAAAACAGCTCAAAAACACAAAGTAGTAAAAAACTTCATGGTCTAACTCACTCTGTAATACAAAGTCTCGTTCCTGTCATGCAGTCTATTTAAGATCCTCCATTTTGCCAAGGAAACAACTTTATCTGATTGCCCCTGAGTATTATTCTCCAAAGAACGGAATGAATTCACTGGAAAACAAATATAGCATCAAACAATAAAATAACAAAGGGTAAAAAAGCATGAGAACCCAAACACAGTACACTAGCCAACTAAATAACAAAGCTTTGAGAAGATAGGCAAAGTGACTACTACTACTACTACCTACTAAAACACCCCAACCCCAATGGATAAATATAAGAAAAGTAGTCCTCAAACTTACTAAATCGATCATATTGCTGCTCAAAGGATATAACACGAGGAGGAAGGAGTCCCCGAAGCCCCAATCTATCCCTTTCAGTCAAAGGAAACCCAGTATCCTGCATTCCAAGAATTAAAAAAAAAAAAAAAAAAAAAAAAAAAAAAAAAAAAAAAAAAAAAAAAAAAAAAAAAAAAAAAAAAAACAAAAACAAAAACAAAAACAAAAAGGTTCACAGATTCAGGATCCAGAAGAAGACCGTGAAGGAAGGTTTCATGACCAAGTCAACATCATCCCAAAGATTTTGTGAAAAATAAAAAAAATACAAACGACCAGTGACAAGCCCCATTTTTGTCAAGCGTTCAATTAAACCAAACTCCAATCACACGCCATGGAGAATATCAATGACACCAAACAGAATTAGCTTCCATCATTTTTCCCTCCTATTATTATTTTTGCTAGAAAAAAAAATATTTTTTTTTTCATATAACCATGACAAACACACAAATCAATACTGTAATAACTTCCCCAATTATAACAATAACAACAAAATTAGGCTTTCAAGCACCAGTTTATAAACTGCCAGAAGAAGCCTCTGAAACTAAAAAAAAAAAAAATAAAAAACAAAAAAATAGAAA
>Ga0209489_109397_pt1 | contig 12198 bp, 13 predicted proteins | sample SiratrowhiteBW_FD_187527 | JGI IMG/M metagenome (GOLD analysis project Ga0209489, IMG submission 187527) | Root nodule microbial communities of legume samples collected from California, USA - Siratro white BW (SPAdes) (version 2) | ecosystem: Host-associated > Plants > Roots > Nodule | place... | reverse complement strand
ATATAAAATATATATATATATATATATATATATATATATATATATATATATATTGCGTTTTTGATAATAAAATAGATGCATAGATTTTAAAGTGTAATATACAAACTTGTCTACATATATAGAATGCATTTAATTAATCTATAAATCCTATTTATTAGAATAAAGTAAATGTAAATATTAATTAATTTTACAGAGATTATATGATTTTGAACAAATTTAATAACCATGAATTAAAAGTTAAGAATAATGGATTAAGTTTTCATAAAATAACCAATGTAAAACTCATATTATTATTAAACTATATAACTTATTAAATTGCAATAACATATAAAATAAAATAATTGTATTAATGACAAATATATATTAGGATGATACTTTAAAAAAGAAAAAAAAAAACTTGTTAAAGAAAGATAAGAGAAAATATGAAAAATAAATAAAAAAATAATGATAAATAAAGATGAAGTATGAAGAAATAAAAGAGAAAAGAAGTTTAGAATTTTGGAAAGAAATAAAAATAATTAAGGAAAGAAACTTGAAAGAACAAAAGAATTAAGGAAGGAAATTTAAAAGCGGAGGAAACTTGAGAGAAGAAAAGAATTAAGGAAAGAAACTTGAAAGAAGTTCTTTAATCTTTGAAACTCTCTAAGTTTCGTACCAATCATAGTCAAGCACAAGGATTGTCAACAATCCAAAACTAATCACATCTTTACATACCAAATACATATTCATGTACCTACATAACCATCCAAGTTTAACTCTCTAATTTTATTTTATCACAGATTAATTTAGCTCAATCATATCTAACTCTTGTTAATCTTTTATTAATTTTTAAATTTTTAGACATCCCATGAACACTATAAAAGGAGTATACCCCTTTGTACAAATCATATAGAATTGAATAAATGAGATAGTTTTTGAAAGGTTTCATTAGAAATGAAGTTGTCTCATTTCTCTCTATTTTGAGTTTTTGTCTTAAGAGAATTTTTTTTGAAATAGTAGCTCACTACAAGAAAAAATGATTTTACCCACTGCTAAAATTCATAGGTAACAGCAAAAATCCGTGGGTAAATTAGTATTACCCACGGATTACCCACGGACAAAAATCTGTAGGTAAACTGGGCGTAGGTAATTTACCTACGGAAATTGAGTCCATAGGTAATTGAAGTCGTGGGTAATACCCACCAACTCGAGTCCGTGGGTAATATCCACCAACTCGAGTCTGTGGGTAATACCCACCAACTCCAGTCTGTGGGTAATACCCACCAACTCCAGTCCATGGATAATACCCACCAACTCCAATCCGTGGATAATACCCATCAACTCCAGTCCGTGGGTAATGTGCATAAATTCATAGGTGATCCTTCATGTATCAAAATGTTCATTTTAATTGAAATTTATGAAACATTCAAAATATCCAACATATCCAACAATCAAGCATCATTCAATACACCTAACAAAATATAAAATGCACATTTAATTTCAAATTGAAGCATAACATATATAGTTGAAGTCTCAGCATACAAAGTAAGTCAAAGATAACATAATTCTAAAGTAAAGTAAACTTGAAACATAATCCAACATAATCCACAATGTAAATAAACTTGAACCATAATCAAATACTCAAAGCCTAAAAATCCTAATAGTCTGCAAAATGTCCAGGTTGTCCATGCTCATTGTGTTGTTTGTTGGGTGGTTCCTCATGCTCATTTTCTTGTTGCCTGGATGATTGTTGTTGTGGATGCTGTTGTTGAACTTCTTGTTCAAATGCACTTCCTGCCTATGGAACTACGACAACTACAGATGAACTCATAAGTTGGAAACATTGCTTCTTCATTATTATTTTTTCCTTCAAGTTTTCAAGGATACTGCCATTATTATTACGTTTTCAATCCTTATAAGAACAAGGAATCACACTAGGATTATAAATGAGCATTCTTAATATTTCACCATGTGAACCACTACAACACTTTGTGGTCCTTGCCAGAACAAATGCCTAAACACCTCTTTCTTTAAACCTGTACCGCTCTAGAAACACAACCTACAACATAGAAAGGGAATAGACTTGACATCCCTGAGAAGAAAAAGTGAAACATACACCACAGAGGCTTTAATCTAATTTTCTCTAAACATTTTCTTTAAACAATTTTAATCTTATTATATCTAGATGAGTCTACGTACAAAGAAAACAAGAACTTTAATATTTGATTACAGTACCCTTCTGCAAAAAGAAAGTGTTCTCTATTGGAGAGAGGGCCTGGAAGTTTCGGTAACAACAAAAGTTAAATTTCAACTCAATATATTATTGCTATCATACACACACAAAAGTTAAATTTCACTGACAAATTGTTTCCCAGCCAGTTTGAAAATTACCCTTAAATATTGATTAATATCTTAACAATGTGTAGTTAAGTCAAAATGTTTCATCTAGAGATTCTTGCACCGTCGTTTATTTGTTGAATTTTTTCCTCCATAAACACATGATTTAGCCCCCACACTATAAAAACATGTCAATTAGTTTTCCAAAATTTATACACTTTTCATATTAATGATCATTGCACTACCTGAAGTTCCTATTTTCTTTATATGGAACTTATATGAAGAATAATTGGTTATTTCGAGTCAAATTGAAGTGAAGACAAATACATTGGGGACAAATTTGGAAATATTACTACTAAAGGCAGATAGTAGTCCAGCTCAAGTGACGCAGCAAAAGGTGCAGTGCAGTGGTTATTGGAGTTACCACTTTCCCTTGATAATAAATATACTAAATCTCATTTGATATTGATGTTATTTAGAGAATTGTAAAGCATATAAATTGAGTCTGTGAACAGATAAATCAGATTTTTTCAGCAAACAGTAGCCAGCCACCAACAACAACAACAACTTTCACACCACACCCCACAATGTTAAAGGACACAAGTGCAATGCAAACAAAAATTAAACCCTTTCCACATTATTAATAACGAAGAGGGAAAGAGTCAAGTGAGATTTTTTCATGAGAATAAAAAATGCACAAAATCACTCCACAAAAACCCTAAACAATTCAAATAGTGTATTTTCTTGGTGTTGGTATGAAAATGACAAGTGAATGAGAAGGAAAAGGGAAGAGTTAGACTCTACCTTGTTTCGACGCCTCTGTTCATCCACAAATCCGCAGTACAGCCCTCGGTTTGGGATTTAGGTTTTGCTTCCACAAATTAAAATCGCAAATTAGAGATTTTTGCAACAAATTGACGGATTGTAGCTTTAGGTTGGCATTTGGGGGAAGAAATTGGAGCGATTAAGATGTTCCGAAGAAGCAAAAAGCTATTTTGAGCGGGAACCGTGCTACTGTGGAAGTGAAAAGCATTTTTGGAGGAAATGTTTAAGTGACATAAAATATTTTTTTTTAATTATTTGTAAGTTTTTTTATTTTACTTATGTTTTCCCACTAACTAATATTCGTAGGTAATGTATCTCTTTTTTATTTCCCCTCTTTTCCCTGAGTAATGATATTACCTATGGAATTTTCAGTAGATAAAATTAATTTACATACAGAAAAAAATCCGTAGGTAATTATCTGTGGAAAAAATGACTTTTTCTTGTAGTGGCTCTTCAAGGAATTATCCATTAAAGTTCTTCTATAGATGACATATTCTTCATCTCATCTCATTCTCTTCCTTATTCCGTTCTTAGTTTTCTTTTACTTTATTTTATTTATTTTTTCGCTTTGTCGAATGTTTAGATTCTTTTCCAATTCTATTGTTATGACAACTTGACTTAATCTCTGCTTTATATATATATATATATATATATATATATATATATATATATATATATATATATATATTTATTTATTTTGTTTATGAGGCTCTGTACACCTTGTCAGATTTTTTTCTTGTTTTAAGATGTATGAATGTAAATATAGTCTGGGTTAAAACATTATGAGCGTTGTTTTATTAATATGTAATTTGCTTCCTAATAAAAAGATATTAAAAATGTATTCAATATTTACAATATTTAAATGTACATTATTTACAATATATTCAATATTTAAAAGATATAAAAGAAATCGTATTCATCATTATGTTGTTTACTAAATATATCAATTGTAAATATTTGATAATAATTTAAATAATTTTTATTAAATATAAAGCTACCTTTTTGTTATTAAGTATATTAATAATAATAATATACATTTTGTACTTTAAATATTTATATAATATGAAAATAGTAAAATATATAAAATTGTGTTAATATTTTTAATACACAGCAGTTCAAATATTTATATAATTTTCAAATTGTAAAAGTACAAAACTGTGTTAATATTTTTATTTTTAATATACACAAAGATTTCCGTCATATAATACATAATCAAATAAACTTTCAAAAAGTTTAAAATAACATTATTAGGCTCAAGTAGTACAATTAGACATACAAAAAGACTGAGAATTTTTATTCAATGCAGAGTTCAAGAAGATAAAAACTCTTTTCATTAGTAAACATGCATGGATGACCCATGAAGAATTTATAAGGGTGCTCTTAGATATGATAAGTCTATTAATTATGGATTTTACCAACATTTCAATGTACTCTAATATATTTGTATAAGATGTATTTTGATGTGAATGATATAGAAAATACGAGATTGCAAAATATTATACTCTTTAAAATATTCTGTGTTCTTACGGGATCTTGAGGTTGAGAATAATACTTCCGAGGTGTTAATTCCAACAACTCTTTTGTCAGTCTCCGGTCTCCGACGTCTGGAACGAAGGGAGAGGTACTTACAGAAGACACTTCGATGCTCAAGTCAGAACTCAATTATCAGAGGCTTAATGTGACTTGGATTAGAATGAACATATATTCTTTTTATTCACTGTTCACTATTTATATTAGCATATGTGATGATTATTTACCTACTTTATGTCAGGAGGAAGATGTACGATTTTCTCTGTCAGAAATACAATCATTACCTTTTTTCTCCCTGTTAGAAGAAGGTGTAGGGTTTACTCAACCTTTCATTTGTTAGGTGTAACATTGCCTTGGAAGTTTTTCCTTTGTCAGAGGTCTGGTGTTAGTCTCAATGTTAATTAATGAAATACATGTTATTTTACGAGAGTGGTTGACGACATACGGGCCAGGGTGGTTCGTATAGTATACAACCTATGGTATGGTCGACAACATATCAGCTTAAATAATCGGTGACTCGATATAAGCCATGTTCTTGTTGGCCGTATAGTACACTTGCCCCCCAAGCTCGAGTGGTTATTATACCATGAAGAGTTTTCACAATGTTTTGAGGTTGAGGGGTGCTTTTGGGTTTTTTATTGTTACCTCTACAAGCTATGGGAGATTCCTGTCATTTTGTACCTAAAACAATGTTGGACTTCCCATGCAGTGGTTGGAATTGGTGATGTATTTTGGGCTTTGGGCTTTCTTTGATGAGACTGATGTGAGTTCGCACTTGAGATGTGTGACATCTAATGGCTAGGACTTGAATGGTCGTTTGCTTGATACTTCAAGGTCTATAAGTTGAGGTTCTTGGCTCATTTGCTCATTCTGTATTGATCCTTTGAGTTTGAAGTTCGACATCTTTCTTTTATTTGAGAGCTTTGAGTGTGAAGTGTTCTTGTCATATACCAAGGTAATCATGTCTTCCTCGTATTTTTCGTCTTTTTCTTCTTCTCGGTCATTTGCTAGCAATGTTGAGGGGTCAGTCGGCTCTCATGAGGACTCCTCGTCCTCCGACACTGTGGTGGTGAGGGCCGATAACACGCAAATGGCCGATAACTCTTTAAGTGGTGCCACACTTGGCAATCCTCCTCTTAGGGCTAGGTATGACTGGGTCAGTACTTTGGTTACCAAGCAGTCTTCCAAGTATAGGTGGCTCATGTTCTTAGAATATTTTGTTGTGAGCGTTCCTATGGTAACCCCTGGGATCGAGGAAGGGATGGTGTATACGGAAAAGTGTTTGGTCATAGACCGCGTCTGTCACAGTCAAGAAGAGAATGAATCTGACTTCTTTTTCATGTATGGTGTTTCTTTATTGATGCCCATGTTCGTTTTCCCTTAGACGAGTTCACCATGGGTGTGTTGTGTAAACGTTACACTCACCCAATTGCATCCAAATTCTTGGGGTTATCTTCAGTGCTTTCATCTTTTATGTGAGATGTTCGACTTTTATCCTTCTCTCCAATCATTTCTTCATTACTATAGTGTTAGCCTGGGTACTCCTATTTGTTGGATGTCCTTGGTGTGTCAATTTGGATGCGTATTGTTCTCACCATATATCATTTCATACAAGTGGTTCAAGACTGGCTTTTTCCGTGTCACCATCGAATCGTCTGGTTGCAAGTATTTCTACTATGGTGACGTCCCAAAGTTTCCTTTTTATTGGACAAGTGATCCTGTGTACTATCTCCATTGGCCGAGGTCCTCAATGAGCAATGAGGATCAAGTGATTTTTAACCTTTTTTATAGCCTTCCTAGGAGATTACCTACGCGGAAACTCCTTAGCTCTATCTTTGCAATCAACATTAGATTGATTTGAGCAATATGAATAGTTACATTTATGTTGTTTTCAGCCAATATTAACTTAAACAAATTTTCTTTTTTGTTGCCTTTTTGGGATTATGGTTCAAGAGGGTCCTGTTGCCTCCGAGATGTTAAAGAAGCTTTGCCTAGAAAAAGGCGTAGAGAACTAGATACAAGGCCGCTAAGGCCACTACTTCTGAGACTGTAGAGACCTCGCCAAGATTGTGGTTCCTCCTGTTGATGTCGTCCCTCTTGTGGCCAAGAAGAAGAACAAACGCAAGATGGAATCCAAACGTCGTTCTACCCCTCACCGATCTCCCAAGAGGGCGAAGAGTTCTGCTGTTGGGGCTGGCAGTAGCAAGGGAGGCCAACTAGTCTCCCATGACTTAGAATTCAACAAGGGTGTGAATATTTCTCTCACTCAAGTTGAAAATGAGGTGTTGATGTCGTCCTTCAAGGAGGGCGACATCATGAACGACTGTTGGAGCTCCAAGCAAGAGCTATGACTGTTGCTCGTCTCCTGAGCAATGAGTTCTCTGAGGAGGTTGAAGATTTGAAAAGGAAGTTGGCTGACTCGAGGGGTGCCCTGAAGAAGTCTTTGGAAGCCAAGTTCACCTTGACTGACCAAGTTGCTAAGCTTACTACAAAGCTTGCCGCCTCAGATACTGACATAGAAGGTTTGAAGGCGAGGTGTGGTGACTTGGATAGGCGAGAGGAGGCCCGTTTGGTCGAGATGTCCCAACGTGAAGAGAAAATCCTTAAGATTACTCAAGAGAGGGATGACACGATCACTGAGAGGGACGAGGTGATCATGCATGGAAATAACATTGAACATGAGCTTATTGACCTCAAGGATTATATCCTTAGTATTCATGAAGAGGGGTTCAACCAAGCCATTTGTCAAGAGGTTCTCTTATATGGGGTGCCGGTTGAGGATAACAGATTTGACATTGGGAAAGATGTTTTCCAAAGTCAAATTATCCCAGTGGATGACATGCCGGCGAAAGGGGCCAAGGACGCTGAGGGGTATAAGCAGCCAAATGGCAAGGGGGTGGTCGAGGAGGAAGAGGAGGAGGATTCACATCCCACCTCAATCATTTTGTAAACTTCTTTTATCATTGCAACAATTATTTTTCTTAAGTATTTACCGCGTTACTCTCTTTTCCTATATTTGCTTTGGTCGAGTAGTATATGTGTTTTAATTGTTAGATGTCGTCATGGTCGTTACATGCTGATATTTGCGGAGTGAGGGTCAAGGTGTTTCTCGACCTCTATACCAATCGTTTTGGATTGGGTTTTAGAGTGAGGGCCGAGGTGCTTCTCGACCTTTATACCAATCATTTTAGATTGGGTTTTAGAATGAGAGCCGAGGTGTTTCTTAGCCTCTATACAAATTGTTTTAGATTAGGTTTCAGAGTGAGGGCCAAGGTGTTTCTTGTCCTTTATGCCAATCGTTTAGATTGGGTTTCAGAGTGAAGGTTGAGGTGTTTCTTGCCCTTTATACCAATCGTTTTAGATTGGGTTTCAGAGTGAGGGTCGAGGTGTTTCTTAGCCTTTTTACCAATCATTTTAGATTAGGGTTCAAAGTGAGGGTCAAGGTGTTTCTCGACCTCTATACCAATCGCTTTAGATTAGGTTTCAGTGTGAGGGCCGAGGTGTTTCTCGACCTCCATACCAATCATTTTAGATTGGGTTTCAGAGGAAGGGCCGAGGTATTTCTCAACCTTTTTACCAATCGTTTTAGATTGGGTTTCACTGTGTAAGGGTTGAGGTGTTTCTCGGCCCCCACTTTTGAACTTCTAAGCATGATAGGGAGAGGAGTTTAATAGTTGAATAACCTCATTTATTGAAGCCTTGTTAAAACCTTCTCAGCTAAAACCCTCCTTAAGGAAAAAGACTAAGTCAAGAAAGAGTGTTCAAGAGTACATAAAATTCAAAGTACAGTTTTAACTGAAATAAAACTTGAGGTGTGATGCATTCCACGTCCTCGATACCGCCTTTCCCGATAAGTGTTCCAAGCGATATGCTCTATTTCTTGCTACTTGCCGAATTTTAAAGGGTCCTTCCATACTAGGCTAGTAGTATCCGACTCATAGGGCTCTAGTCGCCATGCTACGTCCTTCCAAGTGAAGTCTGCAGATTCCTTCATGTAGCTCGACCATTATGTACTCGCCCTAGGTCTTGCTAACACACTTCAGCAACGACCTTGAGTAACTTCTTCTGTATAATTCTTCTCTAACTAGGGTATATCTTGCGCATTTTCACTTCATCATTGCCTTCTCAGCCTCTTCGCATACTCTATCTTTCAGGAATTTGATGATGGGGGTTGTCCAACATTCCTTGCTTTCCTCTACGGTCATGACTTCTTCTTCATTGACTATGCCTGACATTGGGACCGTCATTTGTATTATCGAGTGGTAGTGATTTTTGTTTTTAGTGCTTGTCAGTTTGGAGAGCAAATCGGCTCTAGCGTTCTCTTCCCTTCTGATATGTTTTATCTTGGCTACTTTGAAGGTTGATATAAGGTTAACAACCTTATGATAGTACTACATCATGTCATCCTTAACTTGTAACTCCCCAGTCAAGTGGCCAACTGTCAACTTCGAATTGCTCTGACACTGGACCTCTTCAGCTCCCATTTCTTTAGCCAAGTTTAAACATGCAATTGTGGCTTCATACTCAGCTTGGTTATTCATGGTTTTTAAATCAAACCTCAAGGATTGCTCAATGGTCAGCCCTGAGCTCCGCTTTCTTTTTGTGTTCAATGACCCATCTACGTATATGGTTCATTGAGCATTAGTACCTGTCGGTTCCGGACTTAACTCTACTAAGAAATCAGCTAGGTGTTGAGACCATATAAGCCCCCTTGGTTCATAAGTTATTCCAAACTCAGATAGTTCAACAGACCATCTTATTATCCGGCCTGCAAGATCTGGCTTCGTCAACACCTATCTAATGGGGTAGTCAGTCTTAACCACTATGGGGTGGTTATGGAAATATGCCCTTATGCTTCAGGTTGTATGCACTAGTGTCAGTGCAACTTTCTCAATTGTTTTGCTTCTTATCGGCCTCTTGGACGGGGACTGAGCTGATGGCTTCCTCAGAAATCGACAGATACACCATGATGGTTTGACCGTGTACTGGTTTTTGTATCACGGATGGGGTTTCCATGAAGTACTCAAGATGCGTGAAGAGTTCCTCATACTCTTGGCTCCATTCAAACTTGTTCTTCTTCTTGAGCAGTCTAATGATTGGGCTTGCCTTTTCAGCCAACTTTGGAATGAATTTAGACATGGCGATTAACTTGTCGATCATTTTCTGTATCTCCTTAACACTCTTTGGGTTTCTCATTTCCACGATTGCTTGACACTTATCGGGATTTACTTCTATCCCTCTATGTAAGCATAATTCCTAAGAACTTCCCACCTTTTATGCCAAACACACACTTGCTAGGATTCAATCTCATGTTCTACTTTTGGAGAGCTTGAAAAACTTTAAGGAGGTCGGTCTTGTGCTGTTCGCATGAGTTAGACTTGACGAAAATATTGTCGACATATACTTCAACATTTCTGCCTATTAGGCCATGAAAGACCTTGTCTATGAGCCGCTGGTATGTGGCTCTCACGTTTTTCAAACTGAATGGCATGACCTCGTAGTAATAGTTAGCGTCTATCATGAAGACGGTCTTTTCCTTATCTCTCAGATGCATTTTGATTTGATTATATCCTAAAAAAGCATCCAAGAAACTAAGGATCCTGTGTCCTGCAGCTCCGTCTACTAACTTATCAATACTTGGCAAAGGACAAGCATCCTTTGGACACGCTTTGTTGAGGTCTGTGTACTCGGTACACATCCTCCACTTGCCGTTGACCTTCTTTACCATCACTACATTGGCAAGCTAGGTCGTATACTTGGCTTCTTTAATAAAGTTAGCAGTGAGCAACTTGTTAACCTCGTCCTTTGCTGCTTGCCTCTTCTCTTCACCCTGATTTCTTGTCTTTTGTTTAATGGGTCTGACATATTTGTAGACTGACAACTTGTGGGACATTATCTAAGGATCGACTCCCAGCATGTCTTTGGCTGTCCATGCAAACATGTCGGCATTCTTGACGAGGACTTGTTATATCATCTCTGCCTCTTCTTTTCCCAAAGAGATGCCAAGCTTCGTGTCGTGTTCCTTATCAAGGAGTTTTATTTGGATCACGTCTTCACCGGGTTCCAGTCGTACCTCATCTATTCTCGAGTCAAGGTCGGCCAATTTACACTCGTACCTCTTCCTTTCCTCTTATCCATTTGCTGGACTCCAGGTTATGACCTTATTGGCTCCAACCTTAGGCTGGTGACATAACATTCTCTTGCAATTTTTTGATCCACGTGGACCGTCATGACATCTCCCGTAGAAGAGGGGAATTTCATGACTAAGCGGGAAGTGGACACAATGGCGCCGAGTTGGTTCAGCGAGGGTCGTCCTAAGAGGACATTATAAGACGTGTTCGCATCTACCAACAAGTAGCGAATCTTGGTGGTGCGGGTCTGATGTCCTCTTTCTCCAAACTTTGTGTATAGGTCTATAAACCCCTTTGTATCTACTCGCTCTCCTGAGGATCCGACAATCTGGTCGTCATATGGTTCGATCTCGGAATTCAGTATCCTTAACTTCTTGAAAGTCTTCTAGTATAGGATGTCGACTGAGCTCCCTTGATCAGCAAGGGTCTTCATTACTGCAAAATTCTCAATGGTCACTGTTACGACCATTAGGTCATCCTACTTGGGATCAATGGTTTTGAAGTCGCGTTCAGTGAAGGTTGTGGGCGACATCCTTCTCGGCACCTCTATTTAGGTATAGTGCACGACTTGCACAATCCTTAAGTGTCTTTTCCTTGCTGAGGCTGAAGAGCCTCCTCCCGTGAAACCTCCAACGATGGTGTTGATAACACCTCAGATAGGGGTTCCTCTTCGGCTTTCTCTTTGCCCTCTAGGAGATTTGGAACGGTTTCTCTGTATATGCTCACCACGCCTAGAGCTTCTCCTCGGGCTTCTCATTGGTGAACGTAGAGTTCTGTTCTGTACAAACCTCCTCAGATAACCTGCTTGGATTAATTCCTCACTTTTATCTTTCAACGCCACACACTCGTCGATGTTGTGATTGTAGTTTTGGTGATATTGACAGTGCTTGGTGATAACAATACGTTTAGTGTCGTCTCCTTCTAATGGAAAAGATTGGGGACAACTATACAATATTTCCTTCGTTTCTTTGTTTTCACGCCTCAAGGTGTTAATTTCTTCCTCATTCTTTCGTCTCATGGCTGCCATCTCCTGTTACAGAGCGGTGAGTATTGCCACAGGGTCGCTTGCCATATTGACTTGTTCTTGTCTCTCTGGTCTTGCAATCTACTTTATGTTGATACCATAGAAGTCTCGCCTATGTACCTCACAGCCCTACGGTGGGCGTCAACTATTCTTACGGGACCTTGAGGCCGAGAACAATACTTCAAGGTGTCAACTCCAACAGCTTTTTCATCGGGTCTCCGATCTCCGGCGTCTGGAACGGAGGGAGAGACACCAGTAGAAGGCACTCCAACGCTCAAGTCAGTACTCAGTTATTAGATAATGTGACTTGGATTATAATGAACGTACCTTCTTTCTTTGTATCGTGGGGGGAGGGGGGGGGGGGGGTCATGC
>Ga0209489_109396_pt1 | contig 12199 bp, 12 predicted proteins | sample SiratrowhiteBW_FD_187527 | JGI IMG/M metagenome (GOLD analysis project Ga0209489, IMG submission 187527) | Root nodule microbial communities of legume samples collected from California, USA - Siratro white BW (SPAdes) (version 2) | ecosystem: Host-associated > Plants > Roots > Nodule | place... | reverse complement strand
AAGCTGCGCAGCCCCGCCGAGCTGCGTAACCACTCTCGTCCAGTCCTCGTTCAGAAGCGATTCGTCTGCCATCCCGCCTTGGAATCACGTGTGATTCCAACACTCAAGAACAAACTTAACGCCTATGGGGAAGACCGGGAGCCCGCTGGCACCCGCGGTCCACTGTGCGAATTCTGCGTAACAAGAAGCTGCACAGCGGCATACAGGTGTAGCCAGGACATCCCGGCCTTCCCTGCGCAGTGGTTTGAGGGCTTATGTCGTGATCTCCTCGGGGAGCGATGCACTATTGCCCCCGTCGCCTTGCGGATGACTGATGTGCATGCCCGGTCGGGCAGCACACATCACCGCAAGACTTGGCGCACAGACCCCGGGCGCCAGGACCACACGATTTGGCCGTACGCCAGTCACACCGGTCGTGTGCGCGACGGTCTTGCTCACAGTTGCCTGCCCTGCGAAGCTCTTCGCGCCGATGTGACCCACGTCCACCGCCGCCCGGCCCGCGTGTCGTGACGATCGCGCTTCCTCGGGCCGGAGTGCCGCGACACCTACGCGATTTCCGAATTTCGGTAAAGCGGAATATTTTCGACTGCGCCCGTTGACCGACAGTTGGGGTGTTTTGCCCGTCGGCAACATAAGGTCTCGTAGCCCAAAAGCGTAATCCGGGATCGCCGCGGACAAAGCGGCCCCGGATTGCGCTAACGCTCCATCCAGGCTCCGTGCTACGCGCCTACAAGCCGCGGCTCACGCCTCGCGCAGCTCCGACGGCGTCGCGCCGAAGCGCTTGCGGAAGGCGCGGTTGAAATAGGAGAGATCGGCGAAGCCCGAGGAATGCGCGATGTCGCTGATCTTGCGCGCCCTGGCGCGGGGATCAGCGAGCAGCTTGCGCGCGTGGAGCAGGCGCTGCTCCAGCACGAATTCGGTGAAGGTCGTGCCGGCCTGCTCGAACAGGCGCTGGGCCTGGCGCGGGCTGAGCCCCGAGCGCGTCGCGACTTCGGACAGGCAGAGATCGTTGCGGCCGAGTGCGGCCATCACATCGGCGCGCATGAGATCGAAGCGAGCCGCCGCCTGGCCGCGGCCGCGTGCGCGATTTGCATTCTCCGCATCCGTGCCGAGCAAGAGGCCGACGAGGTCGACCATATGCTGCGCGGTCAGGCGCTGGCCGACCGCATCGAGATGCGGCGCATGATTGGCGGCGAGCGCATGGTAGCGGAAGATGGTCTCGGCGACCGCACCATCCGAGAGCACCTTCGAGAGCTTGTCCTCGGCGCGCGGACTGATGTCGAGCAGCGCACGGCGCGGCATGCGAATGGTGGTGAAGCGGTCTGCCTCGGTGTGGCCGACGGTCCCGGTCACGCTCATGTCGACCAGCACCATCTGGGCGGGCGCGAGCTCGACGCTGTGGCCGTTCTGCCCGACGCGGACGAGCCCCGCATGGGCCGCGATCAGGACGAGATCGTCACTGCCGTCGGCAAGGTGGCTCTGCGTGCGGGAATATTGCGCGGAGGCACCTTCCGGAATGGCGAGCGCGATGTTGTCGACGACGCTGATCTGCAGCCGGCAATCGATGTTGTCGCCATGGCTCGGCCCGATATCGAGGCCGCAGGGACCGACGGCCCGCTCGCGCCAATGTTCGAAGGCGGCGCCGTGCGGCAGGCCTGCATATTGGTGAAGGAAGATGCCCGGCGTTCTCGCTGCATCCATTTGATTTTCTCGCCCTTTCCGGCATCGCGGACTTCAAATTCCGGGGATTTGACGCGGCGAATTGCGGGGAGGTTCAAAGCGGGGATGGATTCACGGACACTTAATCGGGATGCGACGGCGGGATGGACCGTGGCGGCAGTGGCGCGGCCTTGTAGCCCGCACGGAGCAAAGCGGAATGCGGGAACAGTGATCCCGGATTTCGCTTTTCGCTCCATCCGGGCTGCGGCACACGCATCTATTTCTTCGCAGGCGCCTGCGGCTGGGACGGCGGCACGGCCTCGATCAGCTTGCCGGAAAACACCGGCGCCGAGGTCGGCTGGCCGCTCGGCGAACCGCCGGCCTGCTCGACCGTGACGGCGTAGGTCGCGCCTTGGACGACCTCGGCATCATAGGAGGCGAGCAGCGGACGCGCGGTGAAATCGCTCGCGCCGATGACGCCGAGCGAGCGCGGGCGCGGCAGCTTGTCCGAGATCAGCCAGAGCTCGAAGCTCTTGCCGGGCTCCGGCGTCGCGCCGACCTTGCGCACCGTGAAATTCCGCGTCGCACCGTCGATGGTGAGGATGAAGGCCGGGCCGCCGCCCTGGCCCTGCAGCAGCGCGACATATTGTGCGGAGGCGGCGAGCGGCGCGGCCGGCGTCTTCACCTCGACCGTCTGGATGCGCGGCGCGGGACGCAAAGCACCCGGCAGCGCGTCGGGCTGGAAGATCTGGAGCGACAGCGTCACGAGCAGCGCGGCTGCGAGCGCGGCGGCGGCCGATGCAATGGAGCGCCAGCGCTTCACGCGGCCCTCGAGGCGAACCACATTGCTGTCGCCGACGACCGGCGGCTGCGGCGCACGAACGACGTTGATATCCGGCGCATGGACTTGCGGGATGAATTGCGGTGCGACGTCAGGGAGGGCGTCCGGCTCGGGACGCGACGTCTCAGCTGGCCCGGCCTCGGGATGCTGCACCTCCACCGACTGCGAGCTTTCGGTCGGCGCCTCCGCGGTCTGCAGCGAGGATGACTCCGGCACGGACGGTGGTGGCGGCGAAGCCTCGGCCAGCGCGGGCGGCTCCTGTGCGGCGGCCGTGCGCGCGATCTCGGACCTGATGTTCTCCCACACGATCGGGCGCGGCTCGACGGAGCCGACCATCTGGTTGAGCACGCCGAGACGATGGGCCCAGCCCTGCACGATGGCGGCGAACGCCTCGTCGATCGCCATCATGGTCTCGACCTGCGCGCGCTCATCGGCGTCGAGCGTCCCGAGCGCGTATTCCGCGGCGAGCGCGATATGGTCCTCCGTGTAGGCCATCACATTCCTTCACCTCTCCCGAAGGGAGAGGTCGGAGCGCATCGCAAGATACGGCCCGGGTGAGGGGTTACGGTCCCCCAGGAGATCCGCGGCCCCTCGCCCGGCGCTACGCGCCGACCTCTCCCCGACGGGGGGAGGTCAACTGCCGTTGCCGCTCTGGTTCGTGCCACTCTCGTCATCCTCTAAAGCCCGAGGCACTCCCGGATATCCAACATGCTGCGCCGGAGCCACGTCTTCACCGTGTTGACGGGCGCCGAAAATTTCTCCGCCAATTGCTCGCGGCTCCAGCCGTTGTAATAGGCGAGCAGCACGAGCCTCTGACGGTCCGGCTCGAGCCGGCCGATACATTCCAGGAGCCGCTTCAGCTCCTCGGTCATCTCGCGGCGCGCCAGCGGATCGGCAGTCTCGGCCGCAACCTCCATCGCCTGAGGCTCTTCCTCGATGGAGGCTTCCGATTTCTTGCGCACGATGTCGATCGCACGATTGCGCGCGATCGAGGCCATCCACGTGATCGGCGACGACAGCGCCGCATTGAACTGGCCGGCGCTGTTCCAGATCTTGACGTAGGTCTCCTGAATGACCTCCTCTGCGAGATCCTGCCGACGCAAGATACGGAGCACGACGCCATAGAGTTTCGCGCGCGTGGCGGCGTACAGGCGCTCGAACGCGGCCTGATCGCCCTTCGCCACCGCCTCAATCAACCCGACCAGCTCTGCTGGCGTCAGCATTGAGCCCCCTGAAACGCGACCCGTCGCTTCACCTCTCCCCGTCGGGGAGAGGTCGATTTGCGCAGCAAATCGGGTGAGGGGGCGCAGGGCTAACGGCAGACCGTAACCCCTCACGCGGCGCTCCGCGCCGACCTCTCCCGAGGGAGAGATGGGCACCCGTCGCTGGCACAGCATTCACTCCCGCCAGCATAGCGCGCGGCCAAGCCGACCACCAAGGGGCGCGGCGCTACACTGTGGACAGCAGATACGAAAACCCGGACCTTGCGGGTCCGGGTTTTGGCAAATTCCTGGATGGTTTGGTTGCTGGCGCGTCAGGCGACGGCGCCGATGCGCGCGCGCATCAGGCCGATGCTGTCGAGGTCGGCCTGCTCACGGGCGTTTTCCTCGGCGCGCTCGCGGGCCTGGTCGCGCTCGTCGAGGAGCTCGACTTTCTTCAGCTCTTCGAAGGCCTCGGCCAGCGCGGCCTTGGCTTCATCGAGCTGACCCTTGAGCTCGTCGGCCGAGCGGGTCAGATTCTCGCGGCGCTGGATCGCGGCCTTGGCGTAGGTCGGATAGGCGAAGTGCGAGGGATCGTTGATCCCGGCACGCTCCTGCTCGGTCTGGATCTCGCGCTCGAGATCGACCGACATCCGCTGGAAATCGGCGATCATGGTCTCGATCTGGGTGACCCGGCGGCGCTTCTCGTCGACCTGAAATTTCTTCAGGCGGATAAGCGTATCTCGTGACTTCATCGACTCGTACTCCCCAGAAGTCCCCCCGCTGCACGTGGGACGGCACCGGTCACCCCATAGGCCCGATCGAGGCCAAGACCGGCTCTGCTACTCTGTGGGATCGGATGATGACCTGACAAAGTTAGCGTTCCGTTTCCAAATTGCCCAGGATTTGGGCCAATTGGCGGTAGCCGTCCGCGAGTGATGCATTTTCGTCCTTGCGCTGGCGCAGGAAGGCCTCGAGCGGCTCGTGCAGGCGGATCGCCTCGTCGACCTCGGGGCTGGAGCCGGCCCGGTAGGCGCCGAGACGGATCAATTCCTCCATGTCGGCATAGGTCGCCATCACCTGGCGCGCCCGCTGGATGACAGGCCAGAACTGCGGATCGGCCGATTTCGGCATCGTGCGGGAGACGGATTTGAGGATGTTGATCGCAGGGTAGCGGCCACGCTCGGCGATCGACCGCTGCATCACGATGTGACCGTCGAGGATGCCGCGGACGGCATCGGCGATCGGCTCATTATGGTCGTCGCCATCGACCAGCACCGTGAAGATCGCGGTGATGGCGCCCTCGCCCAAGCCCGGCCCGGCACGCTCCAACAGCTTCGGCAACTCCGTGAAGACGGTCGGCGTGTAGCCCTTGGCGGTCGGCGGCTCGCCGGCGGACAGGCCGATCTCGCGCTGGGCCATGGCAAAGCGCGTCACCGAGTCCATCAGGCAGAGCACGTCCTTGTCCTCGTCGCGAAAATACTCGGCGACCGCGAGCGTGAGATACGCCGCCTGGCGGCGCATCAGCGCGGGCTCGTCGGAGGTCGCGACCACCACGACCGAACGCGCCAGGCCCTCCTCGCCGAGATCGTCCTGCAGGAATTCCTGCACCTCGCGGCCGCGTTCGCCGATCAGCCCGATGACACTGACGGCGGCATCGACGTTGCGCGCCAGCATCGACAGCAGCACCGATTTGCCGACGCCGGAGCCTGCGAAGATGCCCATGCGCTGGCCACGGCAGCACGTGAGGAACGTGTTCATCGCGCGCACGCCGAGATCGAGCGGGCTGCCTACTCGCTTGCGCGAATGTGCGGGCGGCGGCGTATTGCGGAACGGCATCGGCGAAGAGCCCTGCGGCAACGGGCCCTTGCCGTCGATCGGCTCGCCCAGCGCGTTGACGACCCGGCCGAGCCAGGCTGCGGACGGCCGCACCTGATTGGCGGCATTGGCAATGACCGCCTTGCAGCCGCGGCGCACGCCTTCGAGGCCGGCGAACGGCATCACGACAGCATTGTTACCGGAGAAGCCGATCACTTCGCAGGGAATGGTGCGGTTGGCGCCGGTCTCGATCACCAGCCGCGCGCCGACCGACATCGCGTGGATCGGACCGGCCACCTCGACCATCAGCCCGCGCACGCCGACCACGCGGCCATAGATGTTGATGCCGTCGATGTCGCCGATCTGTTCGGCAAGAGCCTTCATCGGTGAGCCTTCATCAAGGGGCGCGCCCAGGTCATCCGGGACCTCACGGTGAAACTCTTAAGTTTCGCCATATTTCTGAACGGCGCTTAACTTCGTGTTTACCCGCATCATTAATCATTGCGTCACTGTCTTTGTGACTGAGCGTGACTCCCCTTCAGAAGAAGGCTGAGTCGCGGGAGTCGGTTAGGTCCGTCTCTTAAAGTGGAGCTTGAACGGGATCGGGTAACGAAAGCTGCTTCGCGCGCAAGACCTTAGGGCGATTCGACAAAAATTGCACCGGGGGGACTTGCGTTCCAGAATCAGAGTTTGTTAACCATCTGTCGTCAGGATCCGAATCAGTTGTTCAAAGGCGTTTTGTTGAGTGCCGCGAATGCGGCCGACCTGACGCCCAGGAGCGGCGACTATGGGGAACTGGCATGCGCGTTTTGCTGATTGAAGATGACAGCGCCGTCGCGCAGTCGATCGAGCTGATGCTGAAGTCGGAGAGCTTCAACGTCTACACGACCGACCTGGGGGAAGAAGGCGTCGATCTCGGTAAACTGTACGATTACGACATTATTCTCCTCGACCTCAACCTGCCCGACATGTCCGGCTACGACGTGCTCAAGCAGCTCCGGGTCTCCAAGATCAAGACACCCATCCTGATCCTCTCCGGCCTCGCCGGCATCGAGGACAAGGTCAAGGGTCTCGGCGTCGGCGCCGACGACTACATGACCAAGCCCTTCCACAAGGACGAGCTGGTGGCCCGCATCCATGCGATCGTGCGCCGCTCGAAGGGCCACGCCCAGTCTGTCATCCAGACCGGCGACCTCGTCGTCAACCTCGACACCAAGACGGTGGAAGTCGGCGGCCAGCGCGTGCATCTGACCGGCAAGGAATATCAGATGCTGGAGCTGCTTTCGCTCCGCAAGGGCACGACCCTCACCAAGGAAATGTTCCTCAACCATCTCTATGGCGGCATGGACGAGCCGGAGCTGAAGATCATCGACGTCTTCATCTGCAAGCTCCGCAAGAAGCTCGCCAACGCCTCCGAGGGCCGCAACTTCATCGAGACCGTGTGGGGCCGCGGCTACGTGCTGCGCGAGCCGCACGAGGCCGACGAGCGCATCCCCGCCTGATCTTCCGGGTTACGTCGCGAGCCCGAAAGGGCTCGCTCCTCCCAGCCTGGCCCCCGCCGCAAATGGCGGGGTTTTCGTTTTTGGGGGCAGCTTCATCCGAAGCTTAACGTTTGAACCGCTAGCCTTCCCCTGCCGACGAATGGTCGCTGCACGATGGGGGAACGATGCTCCTGCAATCACTCGCCGGCCTGCCCGCCTTCCTGGTCTATTTCTGCACCGGGCTGATCGCGATCGTGGCCTATCTGTTCGTCTACACCCGCATCACGGCCCATGACGAATTCCAGCTCATCCGGGATAACGAGCCGGCCGCAGCGATCGCGCTCGGGCTCAGCCTGCTCGGCTTCGCGGCGCCGCTGGTCAGCGCCATCGCGCATTCGGCCAATGTGCTGGACTGCCTGATCTGGGCGACCATCGCACTGGTGGTGCAGGTCATCGTGTTCTTCCTCGTCAAGGTCCCGGTCCCCAATCTGTCGGCGCGGATCTCCGCCGGCGAGCTTGCCCCGGCGATCTGGCTCGGCCTGTCCTCGCTCGCCGCGGGCCTCCTCAACGCCGCCAGCATGATCTACTGAGATGGCCGACAAGCCCTCCAAGAAGGAATTCGGCAAGCGCCGGCCAGTGGTTGAACCACCGCCTGCGCAGCCACCGGTGAAGCGCTCCGGCCATGTCGCGCTGCTGGTGATGGGCACGATCGCGGTCGGCACCACCGCCTACACGCTGATGCCGCGGCAGACCTGCGAGCCCTCTCCCGGGGCCGTACCGGGGCAGACGACCACGACCTGCAGCAGCAGCGGCAGCAGTTCGTCAGGCGGCAGCAGCCCGCATTGGTCGTCGCGATCGAGCGTCTTCAGCAGCGATTCCTCGAGCCATTCCTCGTCGGGAACATCTTCCGACTCGGGCTCTCATAGCGTGAGCCGCGGTGGCTTCGGCTCGTTCGGCCACGGCTTCTCGGGCGGCGGATGACCCATGCAGCGCATCACCTGTCTCGAGCGCGACGACTGGCGAGAGACCGCAGCGAAATGCGGCTTCGTCTTCCACACCATCGACGGCGAGCGCTATTGGGACGAGCGCGCCTATTACGGCTTCACGCTGGACGAGATCGAGCGTGGCATCGAGACGCCGACCGGCGAGATCGATGCGATGTGCCTGGAGCTTGCCGGCCGCATCATCGGCGACGAGCACTCCTTGCGGCGCTTGAAGATTCCGGAAGCGTTCTGGGGCCTGATCGCCGAGAGCTGGAAGCGCGACGACCGCAGCCTCTATGGCCGGCTCGATTTGAAGTTCGACGGCAAATCGCCGGCAAAGTTGCTCGAATACAACGCGGACACGCCGACCTCGATCTTCGAGGCCGCCGTGTTTCAATGGACCTGGCTCGAGCAGGCGATCGAACGCCGCATGATCCCGTCGCGTGCCGATCAGTTCAACTCGATCCATGAGCGGCTGATCGCGACGTGGAAGGAGATCGCTAGCGGCCGCCACGTCCATCTCACCGGCATCACCAGCAACGAGGAAGACGCCGGCACGCTCGCTTATCTCGAAGACACCGCACGCCAGGCCGGGCTCTCGACCAGGCTGCTCGACATCGAGCAGGTCGGCTGGCACGACGAGCCTGGTGGCTTCGTCGATCTCGACGATGGCGACATCGCACTCGCCTTCAAGCTCTATCCCTGGGAGTGGATGTTCCGAGACGCATTCGGCGCAAAGCTCAAGGATGCTCCGACGCGCTGGATCGAGCCGCCATGGAAGGCGGTGCTCTCGAACAAGGGCATTCTGCCGCTGCTCTGGGAGATGTTTCCGAACCATCCCAACCTGCTGCCGGCCTTCTTCGAGGACGACCCGCGCGCTGCCGAGCTCGGCAGCTCCTATGTGCGCAAGCCGCTGCTCTCGCGCGAGGGCGCCAACGTCACGATTGTGTCCGGCGGAATACCGCTCGATGAACAGAATGGCCCCTATGGCGCCGAAGGTTTCGTGCGCCAGGCGCTGTCCCCGCTGCCGAATTTCTCAGGCTTCTATCCCGTGGTGGGAAGCTGGCTGGTGAATCACGAACCCTGCGGCCTCTCGGTCCGCGAGGACGAAAGCCCAATCACCGGCAACCGCTCGCAGTTTCTGCCGCATGCGATTCTGTGAGGGCCCCTCATTCCGGGGCGCGACGTCGTCGCGAACCCGGAATCCATAGCCACAGGCAGATCGAACGGCCCTACGTCCAACGGCCTGCCCATCTCGGAGGCCTGTGGTTATGGATTCCGGGCTCCGCGCTTAGGCGCGGCCCCGGAATGACGAGAAGCTGTTCACCGCGCCGCAGCGACCTTCAGCGGCTGCGGCATCAATACGCCCATCGCCCGGCCGGAGCGCGCGGGGTTAAGCTGGTAGAGACCGCGACGGTCGGAGATCGGGCGGAACGCATCCGTGATGCCGACGACGGATTCGGCGGCCCCAAGCAGCAGCGTGCCGTCGGCTTCCATCGCTTTCGCCAGGCGCTCGAAGATCACGGCCTTTGTATCCTGATCGAAATAGATCAGCACGTTGCGGCAGAAGATCACGTCGAACGTGCCGAGATGGGAGAAGTCCTGCAGCAGGTTGAGCTGACGAAACTGCACCATGGCGCGAATGTCGGGGTTGAGCTGCCAGAGCTCGCCGGTTTGCGTGAAGTATTTCACCAGAAGCTGGATCGGCAGGCCGCGCTGCACCTCGAACTGGCTGTAGACGCCGGCCTTGGATTTCTCCAGCACCTCCTGCGACAGGTCGGTGGCGACGATCTCGATACGCCAGCCGGCGAGAGCAGCTCCCATCTCCTTCACGCACATCGCGATCGAATAGGGCTCCTGCCCGGTCGAGGAGGCGGCCGACCAGATGCGAAGCGACTTGCGCGCCGCGCGCGCCTGGATGAGGCCCGGCAGGATGGTGTCGCGCAGGTTATCGAACGGAATCTTGTCGCGGTAGAAGAACGTCTCGTTGGTGGTCATCGCTTCGACCACATCGGTCGCAAGCCGGCCGTCGCCGTTCCTGATCTTCAGGACGAGATCGGGAATGCCTGATAGGCTTGCCTTGCGGGCGAGCGGCAGCAGTCGGCTCTCGACCAGATATTGCTTGTCGGCGGAGAGATCGAGACCGGAGCGTTCCTTCAGGAACTTGCGCAGATAATCGTAATCCAAGGGCGTCACGAGCGGTCTCCCGCGAACAGGCGGTTGACCTTGGCGCCGATCTGGTTGAGCGGCAGGATCGCCGCGCAGATGCCGGCATTGGCCGCCGCGCCCGGCATGCCCCAGACCACGCTGGAGGCTTCGTCCTGCGCGATCACGCTGCCGCCGGCCGCGACGATGTCCTTGCCGCCGCGCATGCCGTCCGAGCCCATGCCCGTCAGGATCACGGAGAGGATGTTGCCGTGCCAGACGTCGATGGCGGAGGTGAAGAGCGGATCGACCGCGGGCTTGCAGAAATTGACGGCGGGGCCGTCGTCGAGCCCGATCACGACATCCGCGCCGCTGCGCGCCACACGCATATGCTTGCCGCCGGGCGCAAGATAGATCCGTCCCGGCTTCACCGGCTCGCGGTCGACCGCCTCGGCTGCCGGCCGGCGGCTCGAACGCGCCAGATGCTCGGCAAGGATGGTGGTGAAGGTCGGTGGCATGTGCTGGGTGATCAGCACCGGGAAGCGGTCGATCACGGGGCCAAGCTCGGTGACAAGCGACATCAGCGCCTGGGGACCGCCAGTCGAGGAGCCGATCAGCAGCACCTTGGGCGCCTGGGCCGAGAACGGACGCGTCGACGGCGATCCTGACGAGGGCGCGTGCACGGCCGGAGCGAGCGCAGGCGCGACAGGCCGCGCAACCGGACCGCGCGCGGCCGGAGCCGGGCTCGCGGGCGCCAGCGGCGGGCTCGCAACCGCGGGCCTGCGACGCAGCCGCGCACCGAGATGGCGGATCTTCTGGATCAGGTCGTGATGAAAAATGTCCGCGGCTGCCGCCTCGCGCGTCGACTCCGGTTTGGGGATGTAATCGGCCGCGCCGAGCGACAGCGCCTTGAAGCTGATCTCCGCGTTGCGGCGGGTCAGCGTCGAGGCCATGATGATGACGAGATCGCGCTTCTTTGCCAGCAGCCGCGGCAGCGCCGAGAGGCCATCGAGCTCGGGCATCTCGATGTCGAGCACGGCGACGTCGGGGTTGATGCGTTCCAGCTGGTTGACCGCCTCGAGCCCGGTGCGCAGCGAGGCCGCAACCTCCATGTCGTGCTCGGCGCCGATCCAACGCGAGATCAGACCGCGGATGACGACGGAGTCGTCGACGATCATCACCCGCAGCGGTCCGGCTTCGCGCGACGTGCCTGTGGTCGAATTACCTGCGAACGCAATACTCATTACTCACCAACTCAGACTGAAACGGTTCAGTTGAAAACAAGCGCCGGAGGATCCGTTCAGCCTCCGGACAATCGCTCAGATCAGGCCGACTTCCTGGAACTTCGCCGTCACGATGTCCTTGTCGAACGGCTTCATGATGTATTCGTTGGCGCCGGCGTGCAGCGCGCGCGCAATATGCGCGACGTCGTTCTCGGTGGTGCAGAACACGACCTTGGGCTGGTCCCCGCCGGGCATGCGGCGGAGATGGCCGAGGAACTCGTAGCCATCCATGACCGGCATGTTCCAGTCGAGCAGCACCGCATCGGGCAGGCCGCGCTTGCAGGCCTCCAGCGCCTTCTCACCGTCCTCGGCTTCGAGGATCTGGAAGTCGAGGCCTTCCAGGATCCGGCGCGCAACCTTGCGAATGACGCTGGAATCATCAACGACGAGACAAGTTCGCATGTGAACCTCTGCTTCCTCCCCTCTGCGGGGACACTTCCAATTGCAGGCCCGCCGGCGGCAGCGCCGCCGTATCAGGCCGCCATCATTTCGGGCGCAAGCTCGAGGACGCGATCGACGTCGAGGACGACCATGAGCTGGCCGTCGAGGCGGTGGACACCGCCGGCGAGCTTGGCCATGCGGGGGTCGAGGTTGACGGGGTTCTCCTCCTTGCCGTCCTCGGGCAGGCGCAGCACCTCGCCGATCTGGTCGATCAGGAGGCCGTAGGATTCGCCGCGCAGGTCGACGCCGACCGCCATCGCCGTCTTGCCGTCCTCAGGTCTGGGCAGGCCGAGACGGGCGCGCATGTCGACCACGGTGACGATGCGGCCGCGCAGGTTCAAGACGCCGG
>Ga0209489_109394_pt1 | contig 12208 bp, 2 predicted proteins | sample SiratrowhiteBW_FD_187527 | JGI IMG/M metagenome (GOLD analysis project Ga0209489, IMG submission 187527) | Root nodule microbial communities of legume samples collected from California, USA - Siratro white BW (SPAdes) (version 2) | ecosystem: Host-associated > Plants > Roots > Nodule | place: USA... | reverse complement strand
TTTTTTTTTTTTTTACCAAAAGTTAAGCTATAATTACAACGAAGACCAACTCAATATAATTTTTAATATCTAAAACTGTTTCTAATGTTTTGATTTTTAATATATATATATATTATAAATACACTCTTTATTGAAAGTTAATATTAAGTGTTTTAAGAATACAAAGTTATTTGTTAAGTAATACTATTAATTATTTTTTAATAAATATTTTAATTTGTGGTGAGAATAAATATATCTTTAATTGATAATTGAATGGAGAGAATTTTTACCAATTGAAAAAATGAATGAGAGTTCATTTTTAAGTGAAATAAAAAAATACACATGTGTAATGCAAAAAGAATAAAAATAGTCTTTCTAGGTAGGAAAAATAAATTTAAATTGTAATTATAATGGATTAATAAGTAACTATTCTTCCTACACCTTCGTACTTTCTTCTTATCCCTCCGTAGACTCATCAAAATAACCATTATACCCTTATGAAAAAAATTAAAAAATTTCTACACTTCTTAATTTTTTTTATTTCGAATCGCACAATCGTAACTAAAAAAATATGAAAAAAACGTATTCTAAATTGTACAATTCATAATATAAAGTACAAGAATTATATTCTTGATTATACAATTTAAGATACAAAGGTTGTATTCCGGGTTGTGTATTTCAAAAATACAAAAGAAAATTTGTATATATGATAATGTTGTAAAGTGCTAGGAAATACATTTACTATAGATGGAGAAAATGGTAACAAAATTTCACTCTTCCAAATTACTCACTTTAACTATACACTTTAGTTAAGACTTCATTTAGCCCCATTAAAAAAAACACTAAACATATTTCTTAAAACATTATAAAGACATTAACATACACACACTCAAAAATCCTAAACACGTTCTAAAATTGATTAAAACCTTTAAACTCATTACATACTAACAAATTTAACTACACTTCAATAAGACATAAACACTTAGAAACCCTAACTTCACTTTAACTACACACTTTAACTAACACACCAAACAACCTTAGTAAAAAAACCAAACTAGCTATACTAACCTACACACACTCAAAAGACCTAAATACATTCTAAAACTAATTAAAAGCTTTAAACTCACTCTAATAACACATTAACCAGTTTTAACTACACTGTAGCCCCACAATCTATTGGAAACCTTAACTCCACTTTAACTAGACATACCAACAAATTCTAAATCCATTTAGACACAACTACTTAATCACTTTAACTAGACTCAATAAATAAACACAAGCCCTAAATCTATCCATACACAACTAGGTAATAACTTTAGACAAACTCAATAAATAGACACAAACCCTAAATTCATTTGTACACAACTACTTACTAACTTCAAAAGAACTTTATAAATATGCACTTTTCTGCTAGAGACTCTCCTTACCCTAAACTCTTGACCGAGCATCCACCTTCTGAGTTACCAATTTCATATTCTTGCTACATCCATTGTCACCCACCCTTCCTAAATCCATTGTCACTCACCCACAAAATAGCCATGTACCTGAAGAGTCATTGTCTAGAATAATTAGATACCTTGACATTATTCATGTGTTATTCTCAGATATTTTATTAACTTGTAATTCTTAAAAATTGTAGCAGCTAGAGATAAGGAGATAGTTGGTAGTCAATAAATATAAAAATACAAAAACCCTTATATCTAATTGAAGATTAGTTCAGAAAATATCATAATATAATAAAACAATTGTAGTTTTTTAGTTTAACATTTAACATTGATCCAAGAAGAAAATTATGGATTTAAAAAAATTCAAAACTAATTTTTTCTAATTGGATTTTTTTTAATTTTAACTATAGTAAATTACCTACTAATAAAACTATATAATCATCAATGTTAAATATAAAACAATACTATTAATTATTTTAGCAAATTTGAAATAAATAAAATATTAAAGTACATTAGATAAAATGTTTTCAAAATGTTAAACAATTGAAAATTAATTAAAAATTAATTAACTTAAAATAATTAAAATTACTTTATAATGTGTTTATTTTAAAATCCAGGTACGGATGAATATTACAAATTAATTAAAAATTATCACAACAAACCAAATAAAATTAAAAATATTTAAAATTAACTAAATGTAATTTTAAAATAAAATATTAAATTGAAAGATTTTTTTTCCATTTTACTTCTCGTTTTATTCTTAGATGCAGTTTAGATTGATTTATAATTTAAAGGCATAAAGAAAAATCAAACTAAATAAAACTATATACTTCATCACTTTTTTTATAATTTTTTACTATATTTTTAATTGGTTATCAATAAAAAAATGTAAGGTATGATTAAATTACTTAATTATGACTCAAAGTATGCAAACAAATCATAATTAATTTTAACAAGTAATTAAAGTAATTATATATAATCCTTAACTAAACGTTAATATAAATAATGAGAATTTATACAAGATTTAATAAATCAGTATATTAAAATAAACATATTATTATAGTGAATAAAATAACAAAAAGTTGATACATAATCTTGAAAATACACTCAGATTAAAAAAAATGGACACTTTAATTTTATTTTTAAAATTTGAAATTTTATAATGTTGAAAAATTAATAATGGATTATTATAATAATCTCTTTATATATAATTTATAATTATTAATTTATAAATTTTGGACTACTTTATAAATTTTTAGTGATTAAGTTCACAATGTTTTAAATGTCTAAAAGAAATATAAATTAATGACAAAGTGAACATTTGTGAAAACAATTATAAGTAGGTATTAGTTTAAAAAATTAATTACGATAAAAAAAATCATCTTAAACAATCTAAAATTTAAAGTTCATTATCATTTAATTTTGACATTGTATAAAATTTTATACTTTGTCTAATATTTTGAGTGATTTTTTAATTGGTAAAATACAAATATAATGACTATTAAAAGCCATCTTCTAAACTTTGCCAATTACATATTTCAAAAGTCATTGTCATTCATTCAAAAAATAGTTACATATCTTAAAAGTGATTATCCATACATTATCATTAGATATGATAGCTTAATCTTAATAAACTTTAATAATAGTTTTAATAAATAATTATATATATAATTAAATGTAAATACAAATAATGATACTTTGGAAATATTGAGTATACTTTGAAAACTAATAATGTATAAATGTAATGATATTTTAAAGTAATTGACTTGTAAGAGTAAGTTGACTTGTAAGAGTAAGTTGTGTTGGTGTTTATAACAATGATTAAGTTAATGATAGTATGTAGAATTATGAAAAGCATAATAGGCAGCTATGTATAAATAAAAAAAGCTTTTAAGACATGAGCTCATAATAAAAAAGATAAAAAATTATATTTGTACACAACTATCTACCAACTTAAAAAAAAAAAATCTATAAATAGGAATTTTTCAGTCAAAGACTCTTTTTACCTTAAGCCTTTGAGTCAGCATTCACATTCTGAGCTTCCAGTTATATACACTTCCTAAATTCATTGTCATCCACTTTCTCTAAATCCATTCTGAAGAGCCATTGTCTAGAATAGTCAGATACCTTGAGAGTCATTAAGCATGAGTTATTCTCAGATACTTTATTAACCAGATACTTCTAGAGATAATTAGATAATTAATGCTCAAGAAACCTAAAAACCCAGAAACCCTTGTATCTGGGTGAAGATTAGTTAAAAAATAATCACAATGAAAGTATTCCACCAATTTTTTTAAAATTTCTTTTTCATAAGTATTTTTATAATTTATTTTTCTTTTTCTTTTCTAAGATTTTAGTTTGAGGGTTCATGGGCAACAAAAAAAACCCTCCATCCAAATACCAACACTCCAGGCAGACACAGTAAAAAAAATAGGACATACACATGCATACTTACTAAAACATCTTAAAATACACACTAACCTACACACACTTAAATTCATTCCAAAACTAATTAAAGACACACTAACCTACACACATTCAAAAATCATAAACTCATTCTAAAACTAATTAAGAGCTTTAAACTCACTTTAATCACACACTAATCAGTATTAACTACACTCTAGCAGTCATAGTCACTTGAAAACCTTAACTCTGCTTTAACTACACAGACAAAAAAATCATAAATCTTTCTGGACACAACTACTTAATGACTTAAAACAAACTTAATAAATAAACACAAACCTTAAATCTATTTATAAAAAATAACACAATCACTTCAAACAAACTCAATAAACATACACAAATCCTAATTCCATCTAGACATAACTACCTAATGACTTCAAACAAACTCAATAAATAGACATTTGACAGTTACTATTAGACACTTCTTCTCTATGGACATACTCTTCTTATTTTTAAACTCATAAGTCAGTCATTATTATCTCCCAGTCCTAAATAGTTACATACCTTAAAGAGGCATTATTCATGTATTTTCCTTTCATAATTCATAATAAATTTTAATAATAACTTTAATAGATAATTATATATATAATTGTCAATATAAATAATGATATTTTGAATAATATTGAGTATATTAATATATTAAAATAAATGCACGATTATAATGAATAAATAAATAAAAGTTAATATGTAATCTTAGTGACACTTTAAAAAAAGACATAATTTTATAAAAAATGTTAGTTAAACTTTGAAAGTTAATAAAAGATAAATATAATAATATTTTACTGTAATTTATAATGGCTAATTTATATTATTGTAAGTATTAAGTTGTAGTGTTTATAATGATTAAATTGATGATAATGTGCAGATTTATGAAAAACTTATTAGGTAGATTTCTATAAATGAAAAAAAAAAAGTTTAAGATACGAACTCACCTTAAAAAAATAAAATGTTAACTTCAACTTCATGATTTAGTTTCGGTAATTTTTTCTTATTTCACCGTAGATTTTCTTATTAGTTTGAGTGATATTTTAGTTTAAAATTAAATTGAAATGACTTATGAACATTTTTGTTAGATATAAAGATAAACTAAACACATTTAGTATATAAAAAATTACACAACAAACACAATATATATTCTAAACACATATAAATATTAATGTTTTTATAATATTTATTAATGTCTTTATAATCTATTTCTTATTATGAATGTAACTTTATAAATGAAAATATTTAACTGGTTACATAATTTTTTAAACTTATTTTTTTTAGTGATTTTTCTTCTTAGATTAACACATATACTAATAACAAGAAAAAAGAAAAGCATATATGATATTTTTATGCTAGTTCATCTATTAAAATATATTATGTCAAATACTCAGTCAACATATTACTTTTCACTAAGTTGACTATGTTACAAATAGAATACTTTTTTATTTTATGATGAAAGTGTATTCATCAGTTGACAAAGCTTTTATAACTAAAGAAATGTAATATTTTTTCACAAAGCATTTGAAGTCAAAATGCTTCTGAATTATAATGTTGATACTTGTAATGTAATAACTATAATAAACTTTTTTTCTTTTTACCAAAAGTTAAGCATTAGTTACAAAGACGACCAACTCAACATAATTTTTTAATATCTAAAACTATTTATAATGTTTTGATTTAAAAATATCTATATATATATATATATATATATATATATATATATATATATATATATATATATATATATATATATTTATATTTATATAACTATTATATTAGGTGTTTTAAGGATACAAAATTATATGTCAACTAATATCATTAATTGTCTTTTAGTAATTATTTTCCTATCAATGTTAAAGTCAATTTATTCATTTTTTTTCTGATACATTATTTATGATAAAAGATATACGTGTAATCTGTAGTAAGAATAAATATATCTTTGATTGATAACTGATTAGGAATATCTTTTATTGATAATTGAGAAAATGAAAAAGAAATTTATTTTTGAGTGAGTGAAATAAAAGAAAAAAATAACATGTGTAATGCAAAAGAATAAAAGTCTTTTTAGGTAGGAAAAGCAAATTTAAATTACAAATACGAAGGATTAACTGTAACTGTGCATTCTTTCTGCACCTCTGAACTTTCTTCTACATCTACACAGACTCATCAAAATGATAATTATACCATTGATGAAAAACAATAACGAAATCATATACTTTTTAATTTTTTTTATTTCAAATTGCATAATCAAAATTAAAAAAAAACATATATTTTTCAAATATTAAAAAAATACATTCCAGATTCAATAATTCAGAATAAAAATTATAAAAATTATATTTTTTATTATATAATTTGAAATATAAAGGTTGTATACTCTGGGTTGTGTAATCCAAAATACAAAAAAAAAAATTGTATTTTAGATTGTATAATCCAGAATATAAACAATCTAGAAAAAGTACTTTTGGTATTTTAAAAAAACATGAGAGTGCATGAATAACTCATGGACGTGCAAGAAAAATGCGTCATATCCATTTAGGCCTAAAGTAATGGGCTTTACATAGCGGGCTTTACTTACTATTTGCATCTTCATATCTTTTTCCTAAGTCTCAAATATTTTGAAATGACCATTTTTGCTTTGGTGATTTAGGATTATTTTTTTTGTCTCTGTTAGATGATAATGTTAGGAAATGTGTTACTATAGATGGAGGGAATGGTAACAAAATAATTTCACTCTTCCAAATTATTCAATTTAACTACCCACTTTATGTAACACTTTATTTAGTCACATTACAAAAAACACACACTAAACACATTCTTTAAAACATTATAAAGACACAAATCTACATATACTCAAAAGTCCTAAATATACTGGAAAACTAATTAAAAGCTTCAAACTCATTACACGCTAACATATTTTAACTGTACTTTAAGAAGACACAAACACTTAAAAACTCTAACTTCACTTTAACTAATACTTCATACGGTCTTAGTAAAAAAAAGTAATTATTTTAACCTACACACTCAAAAGACTTAAGCACACTTTGAAACTAATTAAAATCTTTAAAATTCTAAATCTATTTGTATACAACTATCTGCTCCTCTAAAAGAACTCTATAAATAGGAACTTTTCAGACAAAGACTCTCCTTATCCTAAACTTTTGAGGCAGCGGTCACAGTTTGAGCTATCAGTTACTCCTAAATCTATTGTCATCCGTTATCTCTAAATTCATTGTCACTTATCTACAGAATAGTAATGTAACTGAAGAGTCATTGTCCAGAATAGTCAGAGATAAAAAGTTTATACATAATATTGAAAATACAGTCAACTTTTAAAAAAATGAACGCCTTAATTTTATTTTTAAATTTTTAGATTTTATAATGTATAAAAAATAATAATGGATTATTATAATAATCTTTTTATATATAATGTATATTAACTAATTTCTAAATTTTTGACTAATTTATAAATTTTTAGTGATTAATTTCACAATGTTTTCGATGTCTAAAAGATAGCTAAATCTTAACATTTATGAAAAAAAATTATAAGTAGGTTTTGTTATTATTATCATCTTAAACAATCAAAAGTTTAAACTTCATTATCATTTAACTTTGATATCTTTTTAAATATATTACACTTTTTCTAACATTTATAGTGATTTAAAATTCTTAAGATACAAATATAATGACTATTAAAAGTTATCTTCTAAATGTTTTCAGGACTTTAAAGTCATTATCAACCCATCCACAAAATAGTTACATATTTTAAAAGTCTTACTTAATTTAAAAGTCATTATCACTAGATATTGCATATAGTTTTCAATAAATTTAATAATAGTTTTAATAAATAACTATATATATAGTTAAATGTTAATATAAATATATTAAGTATATTAATATATTAAAATAAATAAACAATTATAATGAATTAATAAATAAAAGTTTATATGTAATCTTAAAAATTACACTTTAAAAACTATGCTAATTTTATAATTAAATTATGAAAATCTTATTAGTAACTTTCTATAAATAAAATTGGTTTAAGACATGAGTTCGTCGTAAAAGATATAAGGATTTTAACTTCATGATTTAGTTTTGATGATATTTCTTATTTCAATATACATTTTCTTACTAGTACGTGATTTTTTTAGTTTAAAATTTAATTGAAGTACATTATAAACATTTCATCGTACATTTTATTAAATATAAAGATTGGTTTTGAAAATTAAAAAAAAAAATCAGATGGGGAGATTTTTTTTTATAGATAACTGATAAAATTAATAAGAAATTCATTTTTAAGTGAAATAAAAAAAATAGAATTGTGTGTAATACAAAATAAATAATATTTTTAAGTTGGAAAAATAAATTGGAGAAAGTATAATGGACTAAGGAATAACTATTTTTTTAGACTTAAAGTAATGGATTTTTGTTGGTTATCTTTGGGTCAATTTTGATTTGAGTAAGGCAATTATTATTTACACCTTTTTTCTTATGTGCCTCAAATGTTTTGAAATACCATATTTTTGGTTTGGTAATTTATATTTATATATCTTGTTGTTTTTGTGGGTTTTTAACTTGGTAATGTTGTGAAGTGCTAGTAGATGTAATTATTATAGATAAAGTAAATGGTAGCAAAATAATTTCACTCTTTTAAAATATTCACTTTAATTACACACTTATCTAACACTCCATTTAACCACATTAAAAAAAACTAACATAGTCCTTAAAACATTATAGAAACACTAATCTACACATACTAAAAAATCCTAAACACACTCTAAAATTGATTAAAAGTTTTAAACTCATTAGACACTAACAATTTTAACTACACTTCAAGAAGACACCTACACTTAAAATCTCTAACTTCACTTTAACTACACACTTTAGCTAACACTTTTAGTGAAAAAACATTAATTATACTAACCTACACTTGAGACCTCAATACACTCTAAAACTAATTAAAAGTTTTAAAATGCTAAATTTATTTGTATGCAACTATCTATTAATTTAAAAAAAATTTAAAAATAGATACTTTTTAACCAAAGACTTTCCTTATCCTAAAACTTTGAGCGAACATCCATCTTCTCCATCTTCTCAACTGCCAGTTATATATTGTTCTAAAATCCATTATCACCCACCCTCTCTAAGTCTATTGTCACTCACCCATAAAATAGTGATGTATATGAAAGCATTAATAAGTAATATATATAATTAACTGTCATATAAATAATGATATATTGGATAATATTGAATATATTAATATATAAAATAAATGCATGATTATAATGAATAAATAAATAAAAGTTAATATGTAATCTTAAAATTGGCACTTTAAATAAATACTTTAATTTTATAAAAAAAAATGTTAAACTTTGACAGCCGATAATGAATAAATATTATAATAATTTAATGTAATTTATAATGAAATCTATGCACATTGAAAAATCCTAAACACACTCTAAAATTGACTAAAAGTTTTAAACTCATTACACACAAACATATTTTAATATACTTCAAGAAGATACAAAGACTTAAAAACTCTAACTTCACTTTAAAATAAAATAATTATACTAACCTACACACTCAAAAGACTTAAGCACACTTTAAAATTAATTAAAATCTTTAAAACTCTAAATGTATCTGTATACAACTATCTGCTAACCTAACAAAAGACTCTATAAGTAAGAACTTTCAGCTAAAGACTCTCCTTATCCTAAATTTTTTAGACGGCACCCACCTTCTGATTCTGATATACCAGTTACTCCTAAATCTATTGTCATTCACCATCTCTAAATTCATTTTCACTCATTCTAAGTTTTTCAGCCCAAGAATCACCTTACCCTAAACGTTTGAGGTGGCACCCACCTTCTGAGCTACCAGTTACTCAAAAATCCATTGTCATCCACTATATCCAGATCTATTTTCACTTACCCTAAACTTTTCAGCCAAAGACTCTCATTTCCCTAAACTTTTGAGGCGGCACCCACTTCTCGAACTACTTGTTACTCCTAAATTCATTGTCATCCGTCATCTCTAAATTCACTATCACTTACCCACAAAATAGCAATGTACTTGAAGAGCTAATGTCCAGAATAGTCAGAAATACCTTTAAGAGTCATTCTGCATCCGTTGTTTTCAGTTACCTTATTTACCAGATATTCTTAAAAACTTCAGCATCCGGCAATAACTATTTGTCCGGGATAATCAGATATTTGGTGTTCAAGAAAGCGAGAAACCCTTCTATCTAGGTGAAGATTAATAAAAAATAATCACAATGTAAATATTCTACCATTTTTTTTATTTATTTTTATAAATAATTTTATAATTTATTTTTCTTTTTTTTTTCTAAGACTTGAGTTTGAGGATTTATGGGCGCCAAAAGAAACTCCCTGTTCCAATATTCCGTCAAAGACAATAGTCAGAAAGGTGATATTGAAGTAACGTCAACCAGTTCCTCACAAGTCCGCATAGACACAGTTGATTGTAATGAAAGATACCATTTGCGGGAAAAGAAGAATACTGGAGACATGGGTTGGGCTTCTTTTCAGGATTCTACATAACCAGGTCTTAAACCATATTAAATGCAATTATTCTAGACGAAGGAAACGGTAGTAAAATAATTTCACTTTTTTAAAATATTCACTTTAATTACACATTTATCTAACACTCCATTTAACCACATTAAAAAAATACCAACACATTCCTTAAAATATTATAACAATACTAATCTACACATACTAAAAAATTCTAAACACACTCTAAAATTAATTAAAAGTTTTAAACTCATTATATATTAACAATTTTAACTACAATTCAAGAAGACACATATAGTTAAAAACTTTAATTTCACTTTAACTACACACTTTAGCTAACACTCGAAATAACTTTAGTGAAAAAAATAATAATTATACTTACCTACACTTGAGACCTCACTACACTCTAAAATTAATTAAAAGTTTTAAAATCCTAAATTTATTTGTACGTAACTATCTATTAATTTAAAAAAAATTCTAAAAATAGATACTTTTCAACTAAAGGTTCTCCTTATCCTAAACTTTTGAGTGAACATCCATTCTTCTGAGATGCAGTTATATATTTTTCCAAAATTCATTGTCACTCACCCTCACCCACCAAAGAGTGATGTACCTGAAAGCATTAATAAGTAATTATATATATATATATATATATATATATATATATATATATATACATAATTAATTAACTGTCATATAAATAATGATATTTTGGATAATATTGAATATATTAATATATTAAAATAAATGCATGATTATAATGAATAAATAAATAAAAGTTAATATGTAATCTTAAAATTGACACTTTAAAGAAATACTTTAATTTTATAAAAAATGTTAAACTTTGACAACCCATAATGAATAAATATTTTAATATTTTAATGTGATTTATAATGCCTAATTTATATTAATGTAAGTATTAAGTTGTTGTGTTTATAGTGATTAAATTGATGATAATGTGTAGATTTATATAAAAAAAAAAGTTTAAGACATGAACTCATCTTAAAAGGAATAAAATTTGAACAGTGATATTTTCTTATTTCATCGTACATTTTCTTATTTTTTATTAGTTCGAGTGATTTTTTAGTTTAAAATTAAATTAAAAGGCATTATGAACATTTTTCTTAAAATATAAAGATAAACTAAAACATATTTAGTATATAGAAAATTACACCACAAACACTCTATAAATCCTAAACACACATAAACATTACTGTTTTTATAATATTTATTAATGTCTTTATAACCTCTATTTCTTATTACGAAAGCAATTCATAAATTAAAATATTTACATGTTTAGATTAATACATATATTAATAACATGCAAAGTAAAGTATACAATAACAAAAGAAACATATATGATATGTTTATGTTAGTTTATGTGCTAAAATATAGTACGTCAAAAACTCAGTCAATATGTTATTTTTTACTAAGTTGACTGTCTAACAAAATACTATACTTTTTTTTATTTGATGATCAAACTGTATTCATTAGTTGATCAAAGTTTTTCCAAATAAAGGAGTAAAATATTTTTTTTCATAAAGCATCAAAAGTCAAAATGCTTCGTGCATCATAATATGATACTTGAGATATAACAACTATAATAAACTTTTTTTTTTTTACCAAAAGTTAAACTATAATAAACTTTTCTTTTTTTTACCAAAAGTTAAAAATATCAGAGTACCAATTCAACATAATTTTGTAATATATAAAATTATTTCTAATGTTTCGATTTTAATATATATATATATATATATATATATATATATATTTATATATATATATTTTTTTTTTATATTTTAT
>Ga0209489_109393_pt1 | contig 12209 bp, 5 predicted proteins | sample SiratrowhiteBW_FD_187527 | JGI IMG/M metagenome (GOLD analysis project Ga0209489, IMG submission 187527) | Root nodule microbial communities of legume samples collected from California, USA - Siratro white BW (SPAdes) (version 2) | ecosystem: Host-associated > Plants > Roots > Nodule | place: USA... | reverse complement strand
AAACCGGTAACTAGTCAATCTCTATAAGAGTAAAGGTTGGTAGGGGAGTTTGTTTTGTTTCTTTTTTTCCATGGATTTGGTCTTGACCCCCCATGATCTTGTTCTCTTCTTTTTCTTTTTTTTTTTAATATGTTTCATGTGATGGCTTATGCCTAGCATGAGTTTCATAAAAGAAAGGTTAAAATAAAGCAAATGCATAAGGTAATAATAGAAAGGTACTTGATGCCCCCATAAGAAATTCACAATCAGTTGGGATATTCTAATCAATGGGATAGCAATCAATACATAATGACAAGAGATGATACAAATAGTTTTATGACCCAAATGTTCCAAAGATGCATCAGTAACTGACGCAAACAAAAAAAGACTATTAAAAGGTGTTTGGCAAACTTGAGAATTGGTTTAGAGCTGTGCAATATAAAACATTAAAACTAGTTATACAATCTATATGAATTTGCAGTAATCTTACAAGATCCTTTGTACCCCTTTTTGGTTTAGAACTAGCTTTTTATACGATTTCTCTCATGAAAGCATTAAGCTTTCGTAAGAAAATAGCATTAAGAAAAAAGAAAAGAAAACACAAACCATGGGAGGACCACACCTAACCCATGAAATCAAGCAAACATAAACTCCAGTATACCGAATTTAAAGAAAACTTCCATAATGCAATGGGAAATAGTTGATATCAAACAATAAAAACTATACCCATATAAGCATTCCACATAGGCTATTCCGCTAAAGTTCCAGTAGACATTGTTTAATATTAACCACTGTTTTGAATCTTCTAAAGATTTTGCAAAAAAAAAAATGGCAGAAAAACAAGTTAACTAGTGATTAACATATAAATTGATTAGTTTAAAATTAGCATTGCTATGGATTTCTTTCGAGCCAATTCTGGCTTTGAATCTAATGAAACAATAACTTTTTCTTAATTTAAGTGATTATGAAGCAAGACAACACATTCTAAAAGCAACTGCTTGAAATTAGTTGTCCAATTTTGAAGGTTGACAACCACACCCAAACGCTCCCTACCAACCTACAGTTCAGACTCTTTGTAACTTCACAAGTCACACCTTATGATATACCACTGTTTTTTTTGGAAGACCCACATATCATCAGGTCTCTAACTGCTACCCAAATTATTTTGGACAATCTTTACACAAATCTGAAACATTAATAGCTCTTGAAACAACACTAACAACACATTAGAAGCATACCTCATCGACACACAACCGTGATGGCTCCTTCGCCAGTTCAAGAACGCCTTTAATTAAGGATCTCAAACCTTTCTCTGGAGAGATAAGATAAGGTTGATATCCATCTGCTTCTAGGACAACCTGACATAAGCCAAAATGGGGGAATAAAGAGTCAAGAGACTAAGATTAACTAAAATCTAAATAAACAATACAAAAATCAAGGGAGAAGATTTACCCTCTTGACATTGTTTATGTCAAAGTGTCTGTCAATAGGAAGTTGCTTGATTCTGTTAGGAAAATTCCCTTCAAAACTGGCAACAACTTTCCAACCATTACCCTGCAAGGAAATAGAGGAAAGAACTTAGATACAGAAAAATACTATGCTTGTCCCCTTATTTGAAATACATAAGAAATAGATTACAAATCAAAGGATCAATATAAAGAGTTCAAGCATTTGAATAATTTTCAGAGCCAGATTGAAAAGGTTCAACAACTTTACATTGTTATGCAGCTTAGTTGTCTCCTTATTTATCATCTTCACTGAATGTGGGCGTAACCTAGATCCTTGGAACAATTTTTTATGATAAACTTTCACTTTTTGGAAGAAATAAAGATAGATTTAAGTAATCTGCAACCAATCCTGTAGTTTGGTGTGTTTGGTTGAAAGAGAATGCTCGTATTTTAATGTGAATCCCTTTTCATTATCAGACACACTAAAAAATTGGAAACTTTTGTTCCTTCACTATTTTTTTTACCACTCTTCACCTGGTGGTTTTCTGTTTTGTCTTTAGGATGGGAGGACTCCTTATTCTCATTTCATTAACTTTGTAATTTTTTCGTCTTATGCCAATAAATTCCCTTATACACACAAACACACACAAAGGTGCAGCACAAAATCAGTTATAATTTGCCCAATCTCTTCAAAGGTATGTGTTTTTGATATTTTCTTCTTGAATTATTTTAGCTCCTTTGCTCCAACAAGATCTTTCTCTTTGAACCCCTCCATCATAATATTTTTTGAAATAACTCAATTGTTGGATATCTCATATTGAATAGAAATATTAACAAATTATAATATACAAGTAGATGCAAACTTCATCTTACAAGTCGATTTTGTAAGGTTGAATTAGACTTAAAGTTCACTTTCTACGATGGTATTCAAGCTTATCTTAGCATGGTTTGTTAGGTCTATCGTGTCACCCACTATCGAATCACCCATAAATATTTATTCACAGGGTCAAGATGTCTAGTACTTAATGTGAGAGGGTGTGTTAGAGATCCCATATCCTAAAGAGATGATCAAAATATAGTATATAAGTGAGCACGGTTGTAGGTGGCATCAATTGTCCCATGGCATAGGCCAAATGGGCCAACTCACAATCGAATCATGGCACTTGGACTGTTACGCTCTTAACTTCAAAGAATCGCTCCCTAACTATCAGCTATAGCCTTTTATCTAGTGGTAAGCGTTTGATCCAACAATTGGTATCAGAACAAGGTCACGAGTTTAATTCCCAGTGGAGTAATTGTTTAGGGGAAGATTGTTACAGGTTGCACAATTGTCTTGTAACAAAGCCCAAGTGGGCCGAGTCACAATCGAAGAGTTCAATTCTTAGTGGAACAATTGTTAAAGGGGAGACTGTTGTAGGTGGCATAAATTGTCCCGTGACGCAAGTCAAAGGGGCCAAGTCACAATCGAATCGTGACCTTGGGGTGTTACGTTCTTAACTAGAAAGAGTTGTGCCCAACTATCACCTATAATTTTTGGCCTGGTGGTAACACTCGATCCAACAAGCACAAATCTTAATTTACAAGTTGATTTTGTAAAGTTGAGTTAGATTTAATGTCACTTTCTAAGAATGTCATTATAATATCTTCAACAACCTTGATGTACCTTGGATCATCTCATATGAGCAATTTTTGCCTTTAATTGTGTTTATCTTGGAATTTTTTTTCCCTGAATTAGCATTTGAGCTATGTCTTTCTCCAACTGGAACTTCCTCGTTGAAGATCTCATCAAAATATTCATGAAATACCTCATAATATCATTATTATATCTTGGAATACCTTAACGTATCTTTGTAAAATAATTGTATTTGCTTATTGTTTCCTTGTTTGATTAATATCTTCTATTAGTATAAATAAAGCTCAGGTTCTTTTGGGATCACATCCATAACATCATTAAGCCCAAGAACAGAATCCCTATAGTTCTATAGTGTCTCTTCCTACTTCCCTGCCTAAACACTATAATTTCAACATGGTGTTAGACTCATTGCATCTACCTTGAGAATAATTTTTTTCACAGAACTTGATTACTACCAAGACCACAATTATTAGTGTTTTTCCATCTTTGTTTACTCCTTATCGGTCTGTCTTTGAATTCTGTTGTATTGAGATTTTGGACCTGGGCTTTTGTTCTGCTGCACATTGTTACTATCATTCCAATAACTTACTGCTGCAGAAGGATCATTTCCACCTAACCTGATTAAGACACACACAGAAAAAGGTAAAAAAAATCTATCAAAGCAGTCGGTTTTCAGCCCTGTGGCATCAGCCACACCTAAACTACCCAAATGATGATATACACTCTCCAGTGTGCTCCATTCACCTCGTACTAAAGCTTCCTTAGTGATTGCTGCAACATGTTATCCTACTGTGAGGTATCACTTCTGTGGTTCTGTTAAGGAACGCATTACAGATTCCATAACTAACTTTCCCAAAGTGTTATTCCTCTCTCCCTTTGTGTTTTGGTCGAGGGGAGGGGTTTGGGTGGTATTTTCAAAGATTCCAGGGATGAAACTTGCCCCTTTAACAGTCTAAAAATATCTATGACCTTGTCCGAGGGCAGGGAGTGCTATTCGTATTTCATTATATTTCACAATTTGTTTCCTTAATCAATCAAGAATAGTAATCTTCAATCACTCCATATAGAAATTAGTGTTTTCACTTTGGAGCGCACAATCACAACATTATACACAAGAGAATACTATTCAGAATATCTATACTTTACCTTCCTCATTCACAAGCTAAATCCCTATAATTTCAACACTTTTTCAAATGATTTTTTTATAAGAAAATACATTGGTTAAGAGAGACAGTACAGAAGCAAGGACATGATATCTTCCTACATAAGGGGAGAAATGAAAGTCAATTGAACGAACCACACTAGTTTAATATCCAATAAAACTATGAGTACACAGAAATTGATCAGATCAAACTATTAGTAATAGCACCAATCTCTTTTGACATCAAATTTTCCCCATGAAAATATGTAAGCTTGCATCTATAAAATGTAAAAATAAATAACAAAAACTACCAACCTCGCCTCCAGTAAGATGTTGAAGAAATTTGTCCTCAAATTCACGGCATAACTGCAAGGCTAGAGCTCTTGTACCTTCAGAACTACTAACCATTTCTTCACCAAGTTTCATTAACTCTTCTTGAACAATTTGAGACTTTCCCTGAAGACTGCAGCATTTATAACAAACAAATAGATTTTAGGGCCATTCAAAACCAAAACTAACTCTAAAAATACAGAAGGAAAAGGAAATTACCAAACCAAACTGAGGCTGTTGGAATTTCTTTGGTTTTTTATGGGGGTGGGGTGGGGTGGGGGTAGAGATTCATTTAAAAGGACAAATTAACTCAACCTAACCAAATTATCAGGCAAAGTCAACATTAGAACTAATTACTAACAATAAACATATTACACAAAAAGTAAGAAATATCAATAGAAATTGAATCACACAATCTCTCATCACTTATCATATAGTGGAAATTTAAATAATCACTCCATTTTCTCTTATTATTTAATGTTGTTGCACACCATTCTCCAGTCTACTCCTTGTGAAAGTCATAGCTGTCAATCCCATATACCGGCACAAAGCAGCTGACCCCAAAAATCAGACAGCTCTGACAACCTCTATTCTAATATATATTACTAAAAACAAAAAAAAATGCCAAAATTCATAAACTACTTATAATTAATAAATAAAACCTCAAAATACATTAACAAAGCATATAAGTGGCTGCTGCCAGTCAGCAGCTAGATACTAATGCAAAAAATAAAAAGAAAAAGACAATAGATAGTCGATGAAAGAGAAAAAGGAAAACAGAGACAAAAAGGGAAATAGAAGTGTTGGATGTGAAAGAGAAAGGATAAAGAAAAACAAAGGACAAAAGAGAAAAAGATGCGTAATTTTGTTTTTTCTAATATTCATTCTGATAGTTAGGGACCGAGTCTTGTCACTTCTTTTGGTTTAATTATTTTGTAAGTTTCATTTATTAATTATCTCAATGACTTGGGTTTATTTAATGAAAGACAAATCTAAACTTATATCCATATTTATGTCTTTCTTCAATGAAATTAAGAACTAGTTTGGAAAGATAATTACAATTCTCAAAAGTGATAATGCTAAGGAATATTTCTTTTGTTGCGTTTTCTTCATTCTTATCTTCCCAGGAAATTTTACATCATTAACATGTCCTCTGATGTACATCAAAGCCCAAGGGCGTGGTGAGGAGGATCATATCAAGACTCAATTCAAGACTTAGGTGGATCCATGATGAGAGGAAGGCTTAGAAGGGTACAAGAGACATTGCAACACAAGGTGGCTCATCTGTTGGAGGCCCAAATATTGAAGGACCCACACTCCACAAAAAAAAATGGTATAACAAAGAGAAAGAATAGACATCCTATTGAAATTGCATGCTATCTAATGTTGAATACTAATGTTCCTGTTCATCATTGGGGAGATGCAGTCTTCACTGCCTGTTTTCTAATCAATAGGATTTCTTCTTCATCTTTTGAAAATAAAGTTCCTCACTCTATAATTTTTCCAAATGACCCTTTATATCATGTCTCTCCAAGTGTGTTCAGATGTACTTGTTTCGTTCATAAGTATCTCCAGGTCTTGACAAGCTTTCTGCAAAGGATATTAAATGTGTCCTTTTGGGATATTCTCACCTTCAAAAAGAGTATAAATGTTATTCTCCTACAATCAAAAGGTATCATATGTCTGTTGATGTTACCTATTTTGAGGTCACACTTTTTTTTCTTATACACCATCGACATTCTTCATTTGTTCAACAGGTTCTTCATGTACCATCCTGTGATATATTGATTATTCTTACTTCCTCTCAAACTCAAACTCAAAGTGCAGACAACATTGTTCCACCCCCATTTCTCACATACTAGTCAGGCCCAAACAACTCTTTCATCCTTACCTGAAGATTCGTGACTCATATCCTCCACCACCAAAATCGCATACCACGGATCCTTCATCCTCCTCGCCTTCTCTTGACTCTGATCATGCTTGACCTATTGCTCTTAGAAAAGGTATTCCTTGGAAGGAATCTTATATCTTGGAAAAGTAACAGAGTTGCTGGCTGATCTAGTGCACAAGTTGAATATAGATTTATGATCCTAACTACTTGTTAACTTGTGTGGATGAAACACCTCCTTCAAGAGTTGAAATTTTGTGAAAATTAGCTGATTAAGTTGAACTCTGTCAACCATGCAGCTCTTCAGATTGCCTTCAACCGATGTTTCATGAGAAAACTAAATACATTGAGATTGATTGTCAGCTCTAATGAACAACTCGCAGACCTTTTAACTAAATCTCTAAAAGGACCTTGGACTCAGTTTATATGTTCCAAGATTGGTGCATATGATCTATGCTCCAGCTTGAGAGAGAGTGTTGAAGTGTAATGTTTTTTTTTTGTTATTATTTCTCTTGTTTGTAATCACCTTTAGGGTTAGGGTTTAAGGTAAGGTCCTTACCTCCTTTTGTAACACACACACAGATATATATACATCAATAAAAGGTACAACAGTGTATGTTGAATACAATGTTTTCTCCATCTTATTTCTCTTAAGTTAAACAAAACATACAAGTAAACACCCAAAAAAGACAAATACAAGTTTACTAGATTGGAATTTTCAATCATCATATTCAAAATCCTAGTCATCTTTATCATTTGAAGATTTCAGTTTTGAAAATTAAAATCCCAAAAATAACCCTCCAAAAAATCTCGATGTCTCTATTCTAAGGTAATTTTAGGAATCAATAGATAGCATCATTATTCAGTCCGCTACAGCAGTCCATGTAGCAGGTAGGCGTCACTCCACACTACTAAAACCCTATAGAGGTGCTATAGCACGCTATTTAAAACCTTGGTTGTATCCCCTTTCATTCATTCAAATGTTGATAAGCCTATTTGAAAAACATCAAAAGGCAGAACGAACAGAGAATATTGAAGCACCAGCGCTAACAAAAGAAAGAGGATAGTAATGATTTTTGTTAAATATTTACAATGGACAACAAAGAACAAAACATAAGCTAGTAAAAACAAATACCCGGTGAGGAGAGTTGGAAGCCTGAGCTTCATACGACTGCGAATCTGTCCAGCAAGAGCCTCAACTAAAGCAACTCTACCTAGCTTGCTTTGAGGGGCGCCAGTCAATATTGATTTCAAACTTTCAGTCTCAGCACGCCAAGCAGTCTCCAATGAATTCTCAGATGAGCCACTCCCAGACTGTGCAGAAGCTATAGAAACAGATTGCCCTATCAAAGCAACCCATGGAATATCAGAGGTTTTAGGGGGTCCCTGGTTCAATAGGAGAGCCTGCACCGCTGCAAGAGCTTTTGGTTCTGATGAAGCTTGATCAATTTTACTTATAACACCAACAGTTCTGGTGGCTACAATTAAAACCAACAAAAAGAGTTAGATGAACTAGTACTATGACGATGATTTGGTACAACACAAGAAAGGAATTTGTAAACTTGGGAGGTTTGATTGGGTCTAAGAGCAATTCTCCCAAAAGCTTAGGGTGAGATTCACGAATGACTTTATTTAACACACACCTCATACAAATTCACTTTGGGATTAAAGAATAGTGCACAGGCTCACTTTACCTCATACTGAATTCAACTTTATTTAAAAAAAAAAATGAGGCCACCAAAAATCAAAACCCCTAAGAGTCCTAACAACTCAGTCATTTACACTATCACCATGTCAGGGGCCAACTCTGTAGAACTGTCTGAGGCATGTGATTGGTTTTATAGAGCTAATAAAACAATTTAGAGTTATTATTTCAGGGGGAGGGGCGATGAAAACATTATCTGGAAACTTACATTCCGAATCATACTCCTTAGCTACTCTAAGGGCTCGTGATGATGAAATTTCTGGCACCTGAGCAGCAGGAACTACTACCAGCAAAATAGCATCGTTGTGCTCAACATATTCACTGATCTAGAAATGACGAAAGAGAAGACATCAAACTTCTCTACAAAGAGCATTCCTCAAAAACAACCATAGATCTAAGAAATAAATAAAAGTAAACATACCCACCACCATCAATCGAGAGTGAAGGATATTAGGCCACAAAGCAACATACTCGAATTTAAGATAGAATATACCTACTCACCATTTTGTCATCCACTATCCGCTGGTCCAATCCAGGCAAATCAATCAATTTCAATGGAGGTGCTGCAGAATTTTAGGACAGAACAAAACGATTAAGTCCCATGATACCAATGCATGTAAGCATAGAGGGAGGAAGCAACATACAATTTGATGATGGGCTTACCAGTACTGGTACGAAGTTTGAGATATATTTCATCACGGCCCCTACCTGATGAGCCTTTGCTTAGTCTATCCTGTAGTGAATGTCGAAGGGCACCTAAGAGAAAAAAAAAATGGAAGAAGAGTAAGACGAAAAGAAACATTGATTGATATCATTTAAACAATTGTGGAGTGAAGGTGATTCGTACTTGCCGAAACCTGTTGAGTTTTGTTTTCAATTTGCAGGATGATTGACTTGCTGCTTAAAGAGGTATCTCTATTCAATTCAATGCTAATGGGAGCCCGGGTGGCACCATTTTCACCAGTTGGCTGCAGTTTCCAACGGATTAGTGGGCACAGAGATAGAGATTAAAGAGGAAATAGAAGAAAAGGAGGAGAAGGCAAATAGGCAATACCAAAACAGGATGTCCGATGAGGCTATTCAAGGAAGCAGATTTTCCAGCACCCTGATCCACCACCATAACGGATCCAACGAATCATACATAGAATACAAATATGAGAATGTTGATTGAAATGCGAATGGAAGAAAAACTTACGACATTGCCGAGTGCGACGACATTGAGGAAAGTGGAAGGGCGTTTGTAGTTGTCGACATCTTCGTCGGCGAGGACGGCAGCGGCTTGGCGCATGGAATCGGAGAGCTGAAGCAATTCTTCGATTGCGTCCATGGGATCTGAATGAAGTTAGGTTTGCGGAGAGCGATTTGATTGGATTGTTTGTTGCAAATGCAAATGCAAATGCAAAGAGAGGACTACACTAACCAAACTCCAATTAAATCACCGTTGCACCCTCTCTCTCATTCTGATTGCAACTTTCTTCTTCCTTTTTCCTTCATTACATCACATAACATTACTCTATTCTCAGCGCTCCCATTATCTTTACCAAAAATCACTTTAGTTTAACATAACAACAACAATTTCCTTTGCCCCATCGCACTTCCCAAACTATTTACACTTTTTTACTATACCACACGCCCAAAAATAACCTCCATTCACTCTCTCAAAAATATTTATAGTAGCCCCCTAATACCCCCTCTATCTTTTTTTTTTTTTTTTAATATATTCAAATGCAATATCAACCGCAGTTATGTTTACTCCTCTCTTCTTCCTCTTCCTTTTTCTTTATTTCTTCCTGTCACATAACAATTTGTGAAATATATATCCTTTACATCGATACTAGTTAGAAAAAATTACATCAGTGAAACTAAGATTGCACGAAGAATAAGAATTTTTATGAAGAATAGTTAGAAGTCAAAAAATTAATGTATCACGAAATTTGGTAACGGGTAACTAAAACCTGCTAAAATAACTAAATATATCATAAGTATTTAGTAAACTCATAACTTGATAAATATAAAATGAAATTAATATATTATTTTTAAACAGTATCTATAAACCAATTGTCTTGATTATATATTATACTTTTGATTATTATTTTTTATATAAGAAATTTTAGTATTTCATATTTTAAAATAAATGAAAATATTATACTTTTAGATAACATAATAGTTTAAAATTTATAATACTTTAAAAATGTAATAGTTTAAAAAATGTAGTATAGATGTTTGAGTAAATTATTAGTTAAAATAGGTTATAGTTTAAAAAATGTAGTATAGATGTTTGAGTAAATTATAGTTAAAATAGGTTATATATCTACATATAATAGTGTTTTCATGTGACTGAATTCATTAATTAAGACATGTTACATTTGATGAAACATGATATTTATTATAGTCTCAAATTATAGGATTTATTTTAGAAATTTGAGTTTAATAATGATGATTGAATATTGATTTCTTAAATATAAAGTAAAATTCCAACATCATGATTAAATGTTAAATGCAGTTGATATGTTGATATTTATTTGTAGCATTACAACACATTAAATTATCTCCTTGATTTCGATTTTAAGAATCGCTCAGTAAAAAAAATCATGAAACGTATAATTAAATCAACGACATTCAATAGAATTAAAGAAAAAAAAAAATATATATATATATATATATATATATATATATATTATCAGAATATTTTAAAGTTAAAAATTATGTTTAATCCTAAAAGAAGTTTTAGTTTACAGTCATTATACAGGAGAAAAAGTAAAAGAAATAAAGAATGGCAACTTATAGTTTTACCTTTCACCTATTTATATATAAGTTATTCCTCTAAAATATTTTATAAAATTCTTAAAATACATATTTATTGTCTACCTTAAAATGAACTCTGTAACAAAAATTATAGAAAAATATTTTTGAAGATCTATAATAAGAATTCACATGCTTTATAGGAATAATTTTAAATTTGAGAAAATCGTAAATAAATAAATAAATTTATAAGGACTAAAACAAAAACACACTTATTTTTTAGAAGCTAAAAACGTTCGAACCTAACTATTTGACAAATAAAATAATGAATGCATTACTTAATTGAATCATACTGTCAAAATAGCCCAATTATCTTTAATTTAATTTTTTATTTACCTTAATTATCTTGAATAACATCTTCCGTTTGATTAATTATCATTTTAATTGGACCAGCTAAGCATATGGTAAAATATTCATTCTAATTGAGGCAGTTAATTACATGGTAAAAGCATCTCCAATGGAAGCAATTGAGCAATGTGATTTGTGATTCCATCTCAATTTTGCTTGGATGAAAGAATCTTAAGCCGACAATTCATAATTTTATATATTTTATAACTATAATGCATAATAATATTTATTGTTGTGGGTACAGACCTAAACAAAATATTAATTTTTTTTTATTCTTAAGAAACACTTGCTTGTAAAAACAACTTAATTTTTTTAAATAACTTCTAATGTCACATTAAAATACCTCATCAAAAGAGTTGCAAATCTTAATGATCTATCATTGGAGATAATTTCAAGATCAAAACAACTTCTAAAAGAATGTGTTAGGAACATGATAATAATGATAATTTAAAAAAAATACTAAAATCAAATAGAAATTTTTTACAAAGACACACTTAAGCCTTATTATTTTGGAGGCTAATGTGAATGTAAAGAGAATCAAGTATCTTCCTTATCTCCTTCCTAAGATATATTTATGTTCCTTTTTGTAATTTCTTGGTGATAATAATTACATCTTTTCCTTTTTTAAACGAATACTTCATTCCTCCCTTTTAAAACAAATATTTATTTTCCTCTTTTTTTAAACAAATATTTTGTTTTTCCTTTTGACAGTGTAATTTTTTCTTTTATTAGAAGATAAGTAAGCATGACTAATGCTTTGATGCCTTAAACTAAAATATATTGTGGAATGAATAATTTTAAATCCTCATACTTTATAAATATAAAACACATTCCATCCTTTCGACATTTTCTAAACATTAAATACTTTTTAACTTTTCATTCCATAATATAAGTGTTGGAAGGATACTCGCAATGCCACAATATAAATATATATA
>Ga0209489_109391_pt1 | contig 12215 bp, 10 predicted proteins | sample SiratrowhiteBW_FD_187527 | JGI IMG/M metagenome (GOLD analysis project Ga0209489, IMG submission 187527) | Root nodule microbial communities of legume samples collected from California, USA - Siratro white BW (SPAdes) (version 2) | ecosystem: Host-associated > Plants > Roots > Nodule | place... | reverse complement strand
TTTAAAATATAATAAAATTAAAAAAAAAAAAAAACTCATGTGATATTACTTACCTAAACAAATGAGAACTTATTGTAATTTGCTCAATTTAACTTTTATATTACTCAAACAAAATTGAGAATTTTGAATTTTAGAGAGTAAATCAACAACTAAAAAAAGAGTTGAAGGATAAAAAGGGTTTGATGATGCAAAGTACATCTGTGAAAAGAGAAAAAAAGAAGATTGTACCTTCTAGGCCAGTGAAAATATTAAACTGACCAATAGCCTGCCTTAGGAACATTTCTACTCCACCCACAGTTGTTGCTCCTGCAGCATCTGCTTCCTTCAGTAATCTTGTTCTTCTTGGTGTATATACAGCATCAAACACTAACCAGTAATCTTTCAAAGTTGCCTTGAAAAAGAGACAAGACCAGCAACAATAACTAAATTCACATTAAACATTATTTTAAGGACAAAACTAAGAGTGCATTCCTTGAATGCTTGTGGTACATTTCTTTAATCAGAAGGTTTCAATTCTGAATAGAAAATAACACTAAAATTCTGCATCAATTTATTTGAATAAAGAGTGTAGAACCTCTGCCACTGGAATTCTGTCAGTATTTGGATGCATTCCTACAGGTGTTGCATTTGCAAGAATTGCCCCTTTCTCTGGCTGAAAGTTGACCAATTCTTTGTAGGGCTGAGCCTTGCCAGATACAGCACAGGCAAGAGATTTTGCTCTGTCTTTTTAAACAAAAATAGTGAATAAGAAAACATTTGTCAATGAAAAATTAATAGTTATAATGTCAAATTAATAGTAATATATCACTTATTTTTATACCAAAATCAATGTCAAATATTACTAGACGAGCTCCTCTGCTTTTAGCACCAAATGCCAGTGCTTTCCCTGCACCTCCCGCACCAACTAGCACAAACAATCGACCAGCGAGGGGTGAACCTAAAGATGCTCCACCATCATTGCACCCATGTTCTGACAAAATTTTTGGTTCAAGGAAATCAGTAAAATAGTATTAGTAAAACTTATCCCAATTGTAATTTGAGAGTGCCCAGGAATAAAGAATTGAATTAGATAAAAGAATTGAAAAAGGTTACAAAATTTAGATCAAGCTATTTATATCCTAGTAAAAAAAAATTCTCAAATCAAATAATAGCATATGTAATCTTCTCCAACCATAAGTATTCGCCTTTAAGAATGACTTGTAGAATTTTATAAAACCATTTATGTTTCATTGTTCGATTTGAGAACTTGATAACATAGATATAAGGAATTAGACCTATGTTTCTTCTAAAATAATTAAATTGAAATTACAAGAAAGAGGATAAGTGAGAGTTGTTAAAGATCTTAGATCGACTAGATATAAGACCAATTCGTAGAATATGAATGGATACAATTGAGTTTAGTACAAAATTCACATTTTAAGATGATATCACAATTCACTACTAAATATGGAAACCGCTCTTGGTTAGGCACTGAACAATTCAAGCTTTTAAGAAAGTTGGTCCTTGATGTTGTGTCACAACCTCATTTGTTAAATGATAAAGGGTTTTATTTTTCACCTTTCAGACATTCATGTAGCCTTCTCTTTTAGGATGTTAATTTCTTATAATTACAATTTTCGGCAAGGTCAATGAAACTGAAACAAGTATAACAGTGGGGGAGATTTACCAATGAGTGCCTCCTCAATTGCAGTAATTGCAGCCTCACAATCTGTATTATAACCAACAAGCTTCCCATCTCCTGGTCTTCTTATGATAGTATTAACAGCTCCTATAGACTGGTGGAACATGAAATGAAACAATGTGATCATGCATTACTAAATATTCATTAGATGGAAGAACAACAGCATCTTAAGTCCATTTTAATAGAGCACCATTAGCTTCAACTAACAGCATACCTTACTACATTAATTTTCTTTGAACTAATTTAGACAGACTAATCTTTTAGAATAACATCAGTGTCATTTTAAATGATCAGTTAATGCATGGAAAGACATACTTGAATTATATTTATATTCACCACCAAAACATATGGTCATGGAATCAAGTTACTGGAAATAATGCATTGATTCCATCTACAAATTTTTTGTTGACATTATAAAACTAGCTTAAATTGTTTAATGAGCTTTTAAGACTACAATCAGCTTGTAGATTCTAGATGAGATGAGTGCATATTGAATTGGAGGATTAGGTAAGAAAGAACAAACATAATGATATAAACATGTCAGCCCATCTGTCCCAGTGATGTTGGTAAAAGACCACCACTATGGAACATTTCCATATGTTAAACGAAAGAATAAGCCAACCTGAGCAAGTGGATGGACTTCATCGCAAAACCTTAGAACTTCTTCCTTATATGGAATTCCAACACTGCAATACAAAAGTAGAAGTTGAAGTGATAACAAAACTATTGAACATAATCATTCATGTTGACAGTATCAAAACAAGATGAGGACCTCAAACTCAAAGTGAAATATATGATTCCAACTTGCAAGTGGATTAATACCAACACGTGACATACCTAAAACCACAAAAATCAGGGCTTGGATAGTTGCTAAAGAACTCTTTAAGATCGTCAACAAACATGGGGACATAGATTCCATTGTAGTTTACATGTCTGAAGGAAGGGTTATGCAATATAGGGCCTTTGCTATGGCTAACTGGTTTTGAGATGAGCCCAAAAACTTTAGTATCTTCATTTACACGCTCCAATTTATAGGCTTCCTTGAGGCTGCCAAGAGAAGGTATACCAGGGATTGGATTTCCTGCCAGTGATCCATAGACAAAGAACCCACCAAATTTTGGACTTAAAAGGTGGCTTATCAGTCCTCTTTCTCCAACAGAATAAGCAATCAATGGTACCTGCAAATTCTTACCAGATCAGGCAAACATTGTAAAGTAGAAACAGAGAATGAGAAAATTATTTTTACTATAACACAAAACTATTGAAAAGATCTGAACAGAAGATACTTGGTTGTCAGGTTTCCATCTTTTTACATTAGAAACATCCTTCTTTACAAAAATCATTCAAAAAAGAAAAAAATTACTATTGTTACAAGATTTCTCCTATTCAAGAACGAAACCAAGGGAACAAGATTTCTCCTCCTGGCTCTGACTAGTGCCAAAATTACTATTGTTACAGTACAATTTATATAGGAAATGTTATCATTCAGGAGATGTAAGCTTAAAACAAAAAAAGAAAGAAAAAAAAAAACTCATGCCTGACAATGGGGAAACATGCTAAATATTCTCATAACTTCTGTTATATCAGCTGCATGTGTAACAAGTTTGATGATATCTGATCCAGTTGCTTGCATGAGTGCAACAAGTTGAAGGAGTTCTTCTTGCGGAGGGGTGATGTCATCCACATAGCAAGAAACAATTATTTTTCCATGACTATTATGATTTCTCTTATGTTCCACCAAGCTAGGAAGACAAGAAGCTTCCTGAACAACCATGCAAAGGAGACATTACATGTATACAGTTACTTGTTAATGATAAGCACCCAAGTGGGATGTTATGTTACTCTCTACATGCCATGGCCAATCAAAGAATGCATCATTCAGTGGCTATTTATGATAAACAAATGCTATGTGATAGGCTTATTTCAAAAATAACATGCAATAGGTGATATATATTTACAAATGTATACAAGTTCTTATAACATAATGAATATATTACTGCAATTACATGGATGAAAATTAAAACTACATTTACTAGATATTGTAAAAGAATTTATAAATCATTCTCATCATAAAATTTGTGCTTCACAGGTTTAAATATTTCATCAATATGTATTACGAATATGAAATAAATTGAAATATTAGTGCATTAGAGTTCGGTGGTTATCAATCTCAGAAAGCATCTATCACGTTCATATAACTTCTTCAATTTCCCGTAGAAAACAATTGCCAATGCAGAAAAAATTATACCTTCAGCTCAACCTCTATGAAATCAGCCCCCAGTTCCAGGGCTAATTGCAATGCTTCCAATCGCATGCTCTCACCGCCTTTGTGCAAACTACCTTCCCATTTTGGCCTTTTAAACAAGTAAATAGAACAAATACATTGAATGCAAATAATTAAGAGTGTGAAAGAAAGATGCAACACTTGACCTTACAAGCAAAGAGTAAGATATGATGAAAGCAGGATAAGTTTGTTGTAATGTCAAAAAAAGAGACGATGAAAATATATTAAGTGAGACTGTTCCCACTTAATCACTAGTCTCAAGTTTGAAATTTAAACATCATGTTACAAATGTTAAAAATCTAAGTATAAGTCTAACTAAATTTAAATCTAAGTATAAGTTTAAACGAGTTTAAAATATATTTAGTGAAAATGAAAAAGTTGAAGAACATAAAAATAAACACTTGCAAATTCAATATTTTAAAGTTTTAAATTGAAAGTGATCAATTCTTTATGTAAATCCACCTCGTATTTCATTATTATTTAGTCCCAGTCTTTTTCCCATCAAATCAATAGTCCTCAAGTTTGAATTTTGAAGATGCCACTGATATTGTTTCAATTTTATCAGTAGTCCCCTGATGATGTTTCAGTTTAATCAGTAGTCTGAAATTTAAATTTTGGACTGTCACTTTAAGTACTGCAAAGACGAGTTCTGTGACCTGTAATGATCCTATCATACTAAGACAAAATTATTAAAAGAAACATCTGAAGAGAACTGAGATGAATTACCTGTTAGCAATAAGAATGGGTAGTGGCTTATTTTGGAGGATGATTTTGAGGTGATGGAGAGGGTTGAAGTTGGTGATGCAGTCCAGCCTAACCTCCACTGTATCAGCACCTTCTGCCTTTGCATGTTTCATGTCATTCACAATCTGCTCAACAGATACAGATTGTTGTTGACTTGTGATTGGAGCACAAATGTTGCACACTTGTTTAGTATTACTACCCATTTGTTTTGATTTCTGAAACAATTCAAGAACTACACAGGAGATAAACTGTTAAGAGAAGCAAAATACAGAACAAAAGTAGTTTATCCCAAGCTGACAGGGTTCCACCTATACCAGACAGAAATAATCATTTTAAAATTCAATCCAGTTCAACTCTATTACCTTTCATCAGTGTTTTACTAGTTGACATGTTTTAAACCTATCAGATGAAACTTGTTAAATAATAATATTATTATGTGATCAAATAACCTATTATTCTGTTAACTAAATTTTTAGAATATTAAAATTTTCAAATATTAAATAATATAACTTATTTTTTAAAATCATTTTAAAAATATAAAAAAGTAATTTAAAGTTAGAGAGTGTAATAAAAACATTCAAAAATGTAAGTTAATTTAATCCACTCAAATAAGAGTGAGTTTTATTAGATTGAATCTAATAAAATAAACATTTATCGAAATCCAAACCCTGCACTGATATAAAAGTTTGCTAACTAATCCTCGAGCAAAAGCTTGACCAACTACGAATACTCGTGCAAAAGGTGTAATATTCTTTTAGAATAATTTAATGTTTTTCATTAAATTATTTACTCATCTTTTTACTTTTGAGACCTATTCATTGTAGAAGTTATGACATGAGATTTTTATTTACTTAAAAGATGTTACTGTATTTACTTATGGATCTCATATCTACATTATGTGAGTTTCTTTTTATAAAGTCCTTATATTATCTAAATATTTTAGGTAGACAAACTCTTTAGTCATTTAATTAGATATTTATTTTGGTGTTTAAATTCAACCCAAATAATCTATTAATATAAATATATTATTAATTTTTATTTACTATTTATATGTGTCTTATAAAAGATACCAGTGGATAAAGACAAATATGTTATGTTGTTTATTCTTTCTGTGGAAAAAGACAGCATATGTTATGTTGTTGCTTATCCTTTCTTTCTTGCTTTAATATTTTTGCTTAAACATTATTTATGTCTCTTTCTTTCTTTTTTTTTTAAATTTAAGTGTTGATTTAATTTATTTACATGAATCATTTAATAAAAATACAAATACAATATAAATATTTAAAACTATATCAAAATGCAAAAGAGAAAGAATAATAGTTTTTAAATTTTATATTAACCGTTTTTCTAGTATATGTTATCCAAATAAAACCTAATTTACTAGTAATCAAGTTAGTTTAATTTGAATTTGATAAAAAGATGTCAGATATCCAACCTAATCTAATTTTCAAATCATTTTAATTGGCCCGGGTAATAGGAAAATGATACTTTGACACTCCTTTTTCTCTTACCTCCATTTGACACTCCGACGTGGCAGTGTTGTCCTGCGTGGCAAAGAAAGAGAAACACAGATGGTTTTCTGCTTACGTGGTTCATGTTTGTCTTTTTGCAAAGGGTGTCTTTTGCCATTTGCCATCTGAAAAATGCAGGGCAATTTGAGAGGGAAAAACAGATTTCATTTTCTCATTGCACTCATTAACCCCGCATGCTCTGGAGGAGAGAGAAAAGAGGAAACAACAAGATTCGCGTTCCTTCTATAAGATTCACATTCCTTCTGCAAGATTCGCCTTCCTTTTCCCCACCGTCAAAGCTTTACCGTTTGCATTGGTGGTATTGACCTTAAACCCTAAGCTTTTTTGGTATGAAACATGCTTGCTGTGTGTTGATGTTTGCTTCGTTTAGGGTTTAGGGTTTGTTCATATGATTTGGTTTTGCTTGCTAGTTATGCATGTATGCGAAAAATGAGATCTTGCTGTGTTCTGGGTTGCTGGTGTCGATGTTTGCTTCGTTTACGGTTTAGGATTTATTCACATGGTTTGATCTTGCTTTCTAGTTATGCCTGTACACGAAAAAAAATGGTTTGTCGATGTGTTCTGGTTTGAAGGTGTCGATCTTTGCTTCGTTTTCGGTTTAGGGTTTATTCACATGGTTTGATCTTGCTTTCTGGTTATGCCTGTACGCGAAAAAAAATTGTTTCTTGATGTGTTCTGGGTTGATGGTGTCGACGTTTGATTCGTTTATGGTCATGGGTTTGTTCACATCGTGTATGTTCCAAAACTAGACACAGCGAACCACTTAGGTGAACTGAGCTAACCACTTAGTGCTTTCACCACTCAAACAAATCTGTGTGTTCCAAAAGTACACACAGCGAACCACTTATTTGAACTGAGCGAACCACTTAGACATTTCACCCTCAAACAAATGTGTGTGTTCCAAAAGTACACACAGCGAACCACTTATTTGAACTGAGCGAACCACTTAGACATTCCACCCCTGAGACACATCTGTGTGTTCCAAAAGTATACACAGTGAACCACTTATTTGAACTGAGCGAACCACTTAGACCATCCACCCCTGAGACACATCTGTGTGTTCCAAAAATACACACAACGAACTACTTATTTGAACTAAGCGAACCACATAGACATTTCACCCCTCAAGCAAATGTGTGTGTTCCAAAAGTACACACAGCGAACCACTTATTTGAACTGAGCGAACCACTTAGACATTTCACCCCTCAAACAAATGTGTGTGTTCCAAAATTACACACAGCGAACCACTTAGGTGAACTGAGCGAACCACTTAGACATTTCACCCCTCAAACAAATGTATGTGTTCCAAAATTACACACAGCGAACCACTTAGGTGAACTGAGCGAACCACGTAGAGATTTCATCCCTCAAAAAAATGTGTGTGTTCCAATACTACACACAGCGAACCACTTAGGTGAACTGAGGTAACCACTTAGTGCTTTCACCCCTCAAACAAATTTGTGTGTTCCAAAACTACACACAGTGAACCACTTAGGTGAACTGAGGTAACCACTTAGTGCTTTCACCCGTCAAACAAATGTGTGTGTTCCAAAACTACACACAGCGAACCACTTATCTGAACTGAGGTAACCACTTAGTGCTTTCACCCCTCAAACAAATGTGTGTGTTCCAAAACTACACATAGCGAACCACTTATTTGAACTGAGGTAACCACGTAGCTGCTTGTGGGTTCTCGGATGTCATGCTTTAGTGATAAACTTAGGATTCCTAAAGAAATATTTATTTTGGGTGGTGATCTTCACGGTCAATAGTACCATACAATTGCAGCTGTAGTCTTGTTGGACTGATTTTGCAAAGACTGTGACTTGAAAGCAGGAAATGTATGTGTGTTTGAAAAAAATTAAAAAGGCATGGTTTTGGTTTTAACCTTGTTATTTTTCTGTCATATAGGCCAAATATGAAAATAACATCTCTAAATCGCAATTCCTGTCTTCTTAATTTTCTCAAATACACATACATTTCTTGCTTTTAAGTTATTGTCCTTTACAAAATCGGTCTAACCAGACTTCAGCAGGTATTTTGTAGTGTTACTATTTGACCAAGTGAGGTATTCATGCCAACTTGTTTCTTTAGAAATCAAAAAACTCACTCTGTGAAGTAGGTTTTGGTGCTTGTGGGTTCTCGGATGTCATACTCAGTGATACACTTAGGATTCTTAAAGAAATATTTATGTTGGGTGGTGAACTTCCAGGTCAATAGTACCATCCAGTTGCTGCTGCAGTCTTGTTGGACTGATTAAAAAGCCATGGAATGATTACGTATGTGTTCCAAAATTACACTTATCTGAATTACACACAGCGAATCACTTATGTGAACTGAGCTAACCACTTATCTGGGTTTCTATTATTTTTGTTGTTCATTATATTGTACTGTTGAGTAACGACGTAATTTGTTTATTAACATGTTATGCAAGCATAACAATGACAACAACTCAAAGTTCCGGATCGAAGGTATTTGTCCATATTAATTAATTAAAAATTCTGATAACTTGTACTTTTTTGGTATAATTGTTTATTTTTTGTATGTAGGTCTGTGTGTGTCCGACATTGTTGTCAGACAACATATTTGGGAGTTGCAAACACAATGCTTACCGAAGAGCATAAGGCTTGTATTGGCAGAACTCCTTTTTCATGGTTCATGGAGCTTGAAGGCAAAGTCAAACTCAGCAGGAAACTGCTGACAGGGTTATGCACACGATGGGTTGAGAGGAGGGGAGGTTTTATGATAAGGTCTGACTTGGTTTCCTTTACAACCCTAGACGTTTGTGTACTATTGGGTCTTAGAATTGGTGGATGTGTGGTTGATCTTCGAAGGAAATCACAGGATTCCCCTATTAGGAAGTTATTTCCTTCTACACATGTTTATGTGAAGATGATATTTGATGAGATCCAGAAAAGGCGAAATGACGTAAATGTTGATGACTTCTGTAAATTGTATGTATTGTTAGGGCTGAGTGAGTTCTTACTGCCGACTGTGAGTGGGAGTGTTTTTGGTGGTTTATTTAGTATTGTAGATGAGTTAGGGGAACTCTGTAATTATAATTGGGGAACAACTGTGTTCCAATTTCTAGTGCAAAGTTTGTATCAAACATCGACTTCGTTGTAGGTCGATGTTCGAGGTGGACATACATATATTAGGGGCTGTGCATATGTGTTGCAGGTAATTACAATGAAATGGCTGGACAAAAACTTATTTATGATTTGTCAATTACTGTCATTTTGTTGTTGATGGATTGTAGTTTTTTTTTATTGCATTACAGATATGGGCTTTGGAGCATCTGTTGTCTTCAAGTAAAAAGGGAGATCTAAGGAGGCGAAAATTCCCTTGTATTCTTCACTGGCAGGATGTGAAGGTTGGTCCGAGACAGATTGAAGTGGCATTCGAAAGAAATTTGGTTAGTAATACCTTTGGACAGATATATGAATTCACAGTTATTGTGCAAAATTGTTCAATTGTGGTTATTGTTGTGGTTATCAGGTCATTCATGATTTAGCACTGTCCAGTGAAGAGTTGTTGATTGACATTGTGAGGGAAGCCTTGCATTGATCAGGTTCTGAAGTTAAGCACCATCCAAACAAGCAGTCCAATTTGAGCGAACTGATTGACAGAAAGACAACATTGTTGCGTGCTGTTGCAGAACAAGAAGAACGGATTCAGAATCTAGAGAGTCAGGTTCTCGAGCTAACTAATTTGTTAAAATTGGTACAAAGTGACCAGAATACTGAAGATACCAATGTGGATCCTGCCTCTGTTTATTACCCTGTTACTCTTCAATCATCGGATGCATCCAAAGCAAATAAGACTGTTGGGAGTGATATGGGTCAACAACTCCGACGAGGTAGCATGTACCGTCGGCTGAAGACGAAACCAAGGAAGCGCGCACGTACCGCCATTACAAGAAGTCCTTTTGTAAGCTAAACAATTAATTGGTTAATGTATGACGACAAATTTATTGTATTCTTATGTTATCCATTTGTAAGCTAAGGTTTTACCACAATGAACAAGTAATTGATTAATGTTTGAGGACAACTTGCTGGTATAGTTATGTTAAGTAATACACTTTTTTAATTACAAAATAACAACCACTTAATTATACACAGAAGCAATTGTGTCAACATGTCGTTTTTCGCATTGGTTAACACAGGAAACCACTTAATTGTAAAAAGAATAACCACTTAATTAGACACAGAGAGGCAATTGTGTGAACATGTCCTTGGTTGCATTGGTTAACACAGAAAACCACTTATTTGTACGCAGATAACCACTTAATAATACACCGAGAGGCAATTGTCTGAACATGTCCTTGGTCACATTGGTTAACACAGCAAACCACTTATTTGTACGTAGAGAACCACTTAATTAGATACAGAGAGACAATTGTGTGAACATGTCCTTGGTCGTATTGGTTAACACAGAAAACCACTTATTTGTACGCAGATAACCACTTAATAATACACAGAGGGGCAATTGTGTGAACATGTCCTTGGTCGCATTGGTTAACACAGCAAACCACTTATTTGTACGTAGAGAACCACTTAATTAGACACAGAGAGGCAATTGTGTGAATATGTCCTTGGTCGCATTGGTTAACACAACAAACCACTTATTTGTATGCAGAGAACCATTTATTTGAACACAGAGAGGCAATTGTGTGAACATATCCTTGGTCGCATTGGTTAACACAGCAAACCACTTATTTGTACGCAGATAACCACTTAATAATACACCGAGAGACAATTTTCTGAACATGTCCTTGGTCGCATTGGTTAACACAACAAACCACTTATTTGTACGCAGATAACCACTTAATAATACACAGAGAGACAATTGTGTGAACATGTCCTTGGTCGCATTGGTTAACACAGAAAACCACTTATTTGTACGCAGATAACCACTTAATAATACACAGAGGGGCAATTGTGTGAACATGTCCTTGGTCGCATTGGTTAACACAGAAAACCACTTATTTGTACGCAGATAACCACTTAATAATACACAGAGGGGCAATTGTGTGAACATGTCCTTGGTCGCATTGGTTAACACAGAAAACCACTTATTTGTACGCAGATAACCACTTAATAATACACAGAAGGGCAATTGTGTGAACATGTCCTTGGTCGCATTGGTTAACACAGAAAACCACTTATTTGTACTTAGATAACCACTTATTTGAACACAGAGAAGCAGTCTGATATTGAGCTCCTCTCACTGGCGGGAAACGTTGTCTTGCTTTGTCGCTTTGCGAGGGTATATGAGACATTTTGTATGCCAAATTTCCCGTTTAAAATGACGACTGAATGTTGGTAGTCCCATCATTGCACTGCGTTCTGGAAGATATCTCCAAGGTCAGACAACATCAAAGAGCTCGTTTTGGAAACGAATTGCTTTGCTTCTCTGCAACATTTTCGTCGGTTCTTAACCATTTCGTTTTTTCCTTTGACGGTCCTGTTGTCGGCGGTGGTCTACGGTGAATCGACGTCGGAAGCTGGAGTTCACTACCATAAGGTGTATCGCTCGGTCGTCCTGTGTTTAACAATGTACGTTTTAGGGTTTATCGAAAGCAATGATCCGAATGATGTACACAATGTTTTGGTGTTGAGTTATGTTGTGGGTTTTTATATTTGTTCATGCATTTGTCGTGAAACTTTGCCGGTGATAGTTAACAACTTAGGTCATAAAAGAAGATAATTTTATTGTGGGTTTAACATTACTGGTTTCCATGTCCGATACTTACCTATCTGGGACACATTGTATGTTTGTATGTGATTGTATGCGAACACTTACGTCATTAAACCACTTAGGTTAACATAGTGAACCACTTGGATTGTGGGTTTGACATGGAGGTCTTTGCATGTGTTATACACGTGTGTGTATTGGAAATAATTCGTCATTGAACCACTTATTTTAACATAGTGAACCACTTATTATTCTACGTCTGTGTATGCGAAAGAAG
>Ga0209489_109389_pt1 | contig 12217 bp, 9 predicted proteins | sample SiratrowhiteBW_FD_187527 | JGI IMG/M metagenome (GOLD analysis project Ga0209489, IMG submission 187527) | Root nodule microbial communities of legume samples collected from California, USA - Siratro white BW (SPAdes) (version 2) | ecosystem: Host-associated > Plants > Roots > Nodule | place: USA... | reverse complement strand
TTTAAATTTTTTTTTTTTTTTTTACCAAATTGGTATAGATTTATATGCTATATATAAAATTTTGTAATTTATTTAAAAATTACTAAAGTGGATAAGTCGGGTTAGCTAGTATAACTTTGAATTGAGAAGTCGTCTGCATGCTTAAATTTTACTCACATCATTTTTTTCTCTCAGTTTTATAAAAGTCTTTAAAAAAAATTGACTTTTTCCTTTTTTTTATATTAAAATCGTGCTGGATAATACAATTTCAGTATATTGTTTTTATTTTAAAGTCGTACTAGGTAACAAAATTTTAGTATATTTATTTATTTTATTTATCTGGTTTTTCTTTAGGTGGTTAATTTTTTTTCAACATTTAACGTGATGGATAATACGACTTTAGTGTAGGAAATTTTTTTATTTTGTATAATTTTTTGAAAAGTAGTTAATTTGATTTTTCTTCCGTCTTTTAGTAGTGTTTTTTTTAACTATGTTTATTTTTTTCTGTAATTATAGTAGTGCTTTAAGATGGTGAAGTTTATTCTTTTATTTTTTTAAATTATTTGTTTTGAATATGTTAATCTTTTATTTGTTTCTTAATTTCTTATAGTATAATTGGATTGGTTTAATTATGAAAAATGTTTAATATAATATAATTTTAAATTATAATATTAAAGTAGATGAGGGCGTATGAAAAAAAATATCAATTGTTTTCAGCTTTTGTATTATGAATTGGAAGACCCAAGAGATTAGAACCTAAGCACTTGCATGATAGACAAACATTGCCAGTATTTAGTTTGGCTCCGAAGAATACTATTAACTGAAAATTAATATCAGCAATTCAGGATCATGAAACAAATACATATTACCTATGATGTTGGGTTTCAACTTTTAAGGCATCGCAAAGTTGTTGGATAAAATGATTCATTCAAATTCCTTGTTTGTGCATAGGTGCGGTGGTTGGAATATCCATAGCAGTTCTGATATGCCTTTTCATGGTTCAAAGATTGGGAACTGATAAAGTAGGTTACAGTTTCGCTCCTATTATCTGTGTGTGGTTCGCCTTAAATGCAGGCATTGGTCTATTCAATTTCATCAAGTACGATCCAACAGTAGTCAAAGCATTAAATCCAAAATACATAGTAGATTATTTTAGAAGAAACAAGAAAGATGCATGGATTTCTCTTGGTGGTGTTGTGATGTGCATAACAGGTACATTTGTTTCTCGTAGATGCGGAACTCCCAGCCCTTAATCGTTTATTTGCCATAACACTAGAGTTTATAGATTTTCTTTCGGCAGGAACTGAAGCACTATTTGCTGATCTTGGGCATTTCACAGTTCGGTCCATACAATTAAGCATGTGCTGTGTGACATACCCTGCTGTCATACTTTGCTACACTGGACAAACCGCATTTCTTCGCAAAAACAACGATCTTGTTTCAGACGCTTTCTACAAGTCCATACCACGTACTTCGGTTTTACCTTTAAAAACCACAAAAATAGTCAATCCTGTTTGTTCCAAAATGACAACACAAAGCAAATTTGTATCATAACAACTAACCAATAGTGCCTTCGTATCTTGCAGATCCTTTATATTGGCCAATCTTTGTTATTGCTGTTATGGCATCCATTATAGCTTCTCAAGCCATGATCTCCGGGACTTTCTCCATCATCCAACATTCCCTCTCACTTGGATGTTTTCCTCGTGTGAAAATAGTTCATACATCAGCCAAGTACGAAGGACAAGTTTACATACCCGAAATCAATTTCATTCTTATGATTGCATGTGTTGCAGTCACAGCTGGATTTGGAACCAACACAAAACTTAGCAACGCTTATGGTAAGTCAATCTTTCAAAACCTTAAATTTTAGTCTTAGGAACCATCTCAATTAGGCATAGAGAAACTTAAATAAGTTTGTGCTTGCAGGGATAGCAGTGGTGTTCGTGATGACACTTACATCTGCTTTGGTAGTGTTAATCATGGTCATGATATGGAAGACTCACATACTTCTGGTTATCGGCTATGTGCTTCTTATTGGTTCTGTTGAGCTTATGTATTTAAGCTCGGTGCTGTACATATTCACAGAAGGAGGGTATCTTCCTCTTGCATTTGCTGCGGTGCTAATGACCATCATGTACATTTGGCATTATGTGTATAGAAGGAAGTACTACTACGAACTGGAGAATAAGATTTCTCCAGAGAAGCTTAAGGGGATTACTACTGGAAAAAACTTAGCTCGAATGGATGGACTTTCCATATTCTATTCTGAACTTGTTCAAGGCATTCCACCCATTTTCGAGCATTATGTGACAAACATTCCTGCAATAAACTCTGTGGTTGTCTTTCTGTCCATCAAATACTTGCCTATTAGCAAAGTTCCTGCGGAAGAGCGGTTTCTATTTCAACAAGTGGAACATAAAGAACTCAGTGTGTTTCGATGTATCGCCAGATACGGATACACTGATGTGCGGAACGAGGAAGAGCCTTTTGAGCATTTGTTGGTTAAGAGGCTGAAAGAATTTATAGGTGGTAGATTTTTGGCATCCCATAGAGCTGTACTTAACGATAAAACTGGAGAAAAAGAAGTGAATGGTGGTGGGGTTGGTGAGTTTGAGGGGATGCAAGGCGTTGAAAACGGAGTAGAAGCTATTGAAAAAGCAGTACGAGAAGGGATTGTTCACTTGATTGGTGAGAGTGAGGTGGTTGCTAGCAAAGGAGCTAGCATAAGGAAAAGGATTCTGATAAACTATGGTTACAATTTCTTGAAGAACTTGAGGCAAACTGATAAAGTATTTGATATTCCTCATAAGCGTATGGTCAAAGTGGGCATGACTTATGAACTTTGACAGTGACAAGCATAGACTGAACAATGATCAGTCAGAAAGGAACGAGGAAGAAGATTTTGGTTTCAATGTTGTAATGGCTGTCTTCTTCTGATTTCTCTCTTTCTCTAAATGTTTATGGATCATACAAATAAATTTGAGAAAGTTATTAAATCTTCTTAATTAAATTAAAATTTGAGAAAGTCTATAAAATGATTTCTCTTAGTAGCATTGCTGTTGTTCTTGATAAAATCAATTGAATTAATTATCTTCTCATTGACCTGAATATCTCTTCTAGCATACCCAAAGTTTTTTTTAACAATCTTATTGTTATTCTTCCTTCATGGCGCGTGTGCAACACAAGCTTATGCAGCTAATTCATATATCAATCAATTTCCAACTTAGTGATTTCCAACTTATTGTTTTCCCCTGCATTCCTGTTGTTCTAGACAGACAAACCTGCAAATACAACCACATATATGCCAGCTCTCTTCCACCCCTCCCTCTAATTCCTTGTGTTCTAATTTACTTAAACCCCAGTTTAATAATTATCACTCTTTCCTGCATGAGGCAACTCAATAAGCAAATATATAAATTAGGTAATACTTTCCAAACCAATCTGATACGTAATAGTTCATTCTTTACCATCTAAACTTAGTCTAGGACCATCCCTTGAGCTATGCAAGCTTAAAAATCTCTTTATCGTCCATTATCTCATTATTAAACACTATTTTATTCCTATGCTTTTAAATTTTCCACAATATAGCCACTCACATTTCCCTCCATACTATATTTATCTTCTTATTAAAACCTGACAGATAGTAACTTTAAGAATGGTTTACAATTGTTTGTTACCTTCCAGATGACATTCTTAACCACGTATTATAGTTATGCCACACACTTTTTATACAACTTTACAATTAATGAGAATATGTTGGACAATTTCCTCACTCTTGTTGCACAATGGACATAAATTACTAAGGACTAAGACTCTTCTTTTTTCTAGCTTAAATCTAGTTGGTAGTTATTTTAAGGCATCATAACTCCCTAAATCATTTATTTCTTGAAAGACTAACTTTCTTCCAGCTATAGAAATTAACTTTCTTTTCTATGTGGATAATCTAGACTTAAATCTTAACAATAAGTGGCTTCTAGAATGATAATTTATTAGAATTTTCACCTATTTATAAAAATATTATAACAATGATACATATATAATAAATATAACATGATATCAATTAAAGTTGACTTATTAACAAACTAATATGACATCAACCACAAATAATATGTATTCTTGAATTTAACATAACATATTACATTAACTTTTTGTTTTTTAAAACAAATTTTGAATATTTAAGAGTGAGACAAAATTGAGATTATTATCATAAACGAAAAGAAAACTATTAAGTCACGAAGTTTCCATGGCCGGTTATTAGAGTTGAATGAATGAATAAAAGGAAAGAGATTTGAAGTGGAATACATAAGATTTATTTCACGTCCAACAAAATTTGACGCGGATAATTTGTCCCAAGTTACAATGTTATCATCCCTATGCCAATGCAGTGCAAGGAAGGCAACCGCAACACGTAGAATCTGTGAATAAAGTTGTTTAGTTGTTGACAAAACTACCTCTTCAGTAAGTTTCAAACCCTATTTATTGTCATTATTAAAAAACAAACAAACAGAAAGGAACATTATTAATGGATATTGAAGTGGTGCAGGTTGTTTACTTGACGTACTCATCTAACATTTAAACGGTTATAAAAAAACAAATATTGGTAACATTTATAACTAAAACTAATTTATATTTAATACGAATATAAACATATCATTTAAGCACCACAATATTCTCGCATTCAATAAGCTTTTATATTCATCTTATATTTATTATTTTACCTTCATCCTCCTCTCTTGTCCTTTCTAATACATTTGTGAAATCTTGACTGACGCGGTTGTCCTAACATCATTTCTTTATTTAAACACTCCTTGTACGTAATATCCTTGGAGGCATGAAATTTGAGAGAAGATATTCACCGATTATTAGAGATTGAAGGTGTGTGCATTCAGCAAGGTATATGCTACAGAACGTTCATTTAGCAAGCGAAAGCATGAACATGTCTTCTGAAGTAGAGGAAGAGGGCATGCAGAGCAATGGAAACGTTGGAAATACAAAGCAGCACCATGATCATCCTTCTCCTCTCACGGGGAAGAACCTTTCATGCCAAAACTTGACAAGAAATGATTCTCTAGACATGGAATCACGCAGCTTCCCTAAACCCTTTAGAGTACACATACATATACCATTTTTTTCCTTTCATTTCCAGCTTTCATAACATTTATTTACGTGCTTCATTTCTTATCATGGTTGTTGGTAACATATATAATAGGGGCCATCGATGTCAGTGATTCTGCACCTAGCGTTTCAAAGCATCGGAATTGTATACGGTGACATAGGTACTTCACCGTTGTATGTGTATGCAAGTACCTTCGTGGATGGCATAAAAAACAACGATGACATTTTGGGTGTTCTTTCTCTGATCTTCTATACCATCACTCTCATTCCTCTTGTTAAGTACGTATTCATCGTCTTAAGGGCCAATGATAATGGCGATGGTACGTATCACCACCATCATTTCAAAACATGAGTTAAATAAATATTTGCATGTAGCTTTATAATGAACTATAATGTGTGTTTTAGGTGGGACTTTCGCTTTGTACTCTCTGATATGTCGTTATGCGAAAGTGGGACTAACTCCAAATCAACAAGTAGAAGACACAGAAGTATCTAATTATAAGTTGGAGTTGCCAAACAATAACCGTATGAAGATGGCTTCAAGGCTTAAGTCTAAGCTCGAGAACAGTTCTTTCGCCAAGCTCTTCCTCTTGCTGGTTACAATGCTTGGCACTTCTATGGTAATTGGAGATGGTGTTCTCACTCCTTGCATATCAGGTTATTAATTCTATTTATGTTTGTGTCTGTGTCGTACAACTTGTTTCCTTTTTATTAATTTATTCAATTAATTCATTGATTTATTTGGTTTACAGTTTTATCTGCTGTTGGAGGGATCAAGGAGGCTAATTCTTCAATAACCGAGGGTAGGTTCATATTTATTTTTTCTTTTATTTTCCTTATTTCAACATAAAAGATAATTTCTTATCTTTTACTTAATTATTGTATTATGAATAAATAATATATGTATAGAATTATACTGTTATTGAATAAAAAACTGTCATAAGTAGTAAACTAATTTACTTTCAGAACTATCTTAAAAGCGAGTTTAAGGATGATTTTGGATCTGTTGACACTGTAAAATCTTCTACAGTGATGGTCTTAAATTTTTGTACTTTTTACACCCAGATCTATTAAAAACATAAGCATTTTTAAAAATATTCATTGAACATCTCTGTTTTTTTTCTAGCTGGCAGAATAGAAGTATTGAAAGACACTAAAAAAATGTAGGGCTTTGAGCAAAGATATATTTAATTGTTTTTACCTTTTGTATCAGGAATTGGAATTCAAATTTGAGTACAAGTTAGATTATGAAAAAATAAATAAAAGTTAAATAATATATAAAAAAATATATCCATAAAGTTACTGTGTTTAAGGTATTGAATTTGAGGTGATAGTTTGGTTAGAGACTCGTGATTAGAACCTAAGCACTTGCATGATTGGCAAACATTGCCAGTAATTGGATTGGCTCCGAAGAATAATATAAACTGAAAATTAATATCAGGAATTCATGATCATGAAACATATACTTACCTATGATCTTGGGTTCTAGCTTTTAAGGCATCAAAAAGTTATTGGATAATAATGATTCATGCAAATTCGTTCTTTGTGCATAGGTTCCGTGGTTGGAATATCCATAGCAGTTCTGATATGCCTTTTCGTGGTTCAAAGATTGGGAACTGATAAAGTAGGTTACAGTTTCGCTCCTATTATTTGTGTGTGGTTCGCCTTCATTGGAGGCATTGGTCTATTCAATTTCATCAAGTACGATCCAACAGTAGCCAAAGCAATAAATCCAAAATACATAGTAGATTATTTTAGAAGAAACAAGAAAGATGCTTGGATTTCTCTGGGTGGTGTTGTGTTGGCCATAACAGGTATATTTGTTTCTCGCATATGTGTAACTCCTAGTCCTTATTAATGTCTTATAACACTAGAGTTGATAGGATTTTTTTTTCTTGGCAGGAACTGAAGCACTATTTGCTGATGTTGGTCATTTCACAGTTCGGTCCATACAAATAAGCATGTGCTCTGTGACATACCCTGCTCTCATACTTGCCTACACTGGACAAGCCTCATTTCTTCGCAAAAACAACGATCTCGTTTCAGACACTTTCTACAAGTCCATACCACGTACTTCGGTTTTACCTTTAAAAGCCACAAACATAGTCAATCCTGTTTTTTCCATAATGATAACAACAAAAAGCAAATTTTTGTATCATAACAACTAACTAATAGTGTCTTCATATCTTGCAGATCCTTTATATTGGCCAATGTTTATTATTGCTGTTATGGCATCAATTATAGCTTCTCAAGCCATGATCTCCGGAACTTACTCCATCATCCAACAATCCCTCTCACTTGGATGTTTTCCTCGCGTGAAAATAGTTCATACATCAGCCAAGTACGAAGGACAAGTTTACATACCTGAAATCAATTTCATTCTTATGATTGCGTGTGTTGCAGTCACAGCTGGATTTAAAACCACCACAAAAATTGGCAATGCTTATGGTAAGTCAATCTCTTAAAATCTTAAATTTTAGTCATAGGAACCATCTCAATTAGGCATAGAGAAACTCAAATAAATTTGTGTTTGCAGGGATAGCAGTGGTGTTCGTAATGACACTTACATCTGCTTTGGTAGTGTTAATCATGATCATGATATGGAAGACTCACATACTTTTGGTTATTAGCTATGTGCTTATTATTGGTTCTGTTGAGCTTATCTATTTAAGCTCGGTGTTATACAAATTCACAGAAGGAGGATATCTTCCTCTTGCCTTTGCTGCGGTGCTAATGATCATCATGTGTATTTGGCATGATGTGTATAGAAGGAAGTACTACTACGAACTGGAGCATAAGATTTCTCCAGAGAAGCTTAAGGGGATTACTGCTGGAAAAAACTTAGCTCGAATGGATGGACTTGCCATATTCTATTCTGAACTTGTTCAAGGCATTCCACCCATTTTTGAGCATTATGTGACAAACATTCCTGCAATAAATTCTGTGGTTGTCTTTCTGTCCATCAAATCCTTGCCTATTAGCAAAGTTCCTGCGGAAGAGCGGTTTCTATTTCGCCAAGTGGAACATGAAGAACTCTGTGTGTTTCGATGTATCGCCAGATACGGATACACTGATGTGCAGAACGAGGAAGAGCCTTTTGAGCATTTGTTGGTTAAGAGGCTAAAAGAATTTATAGGAGGTAGATTTTTGGCATCCCAAAGAGTTGCACTTAACGATAAAACTGAAGAAAAAGTGAATAATGGTGGGGTTGATGAGGTTGAGGGGATGCAAGGTGTTGAAAAAGAGGTAGAAGCTATTGAAAAAGCAGTGCGAGAAGGGGTTGTTCACTTGATTGGTGAGAGTGAGGTGGTTGCCAGCAAAGGAGCTAGCATAAGGAAAAGGATTCTGATAAACTATGGTTACAATTTCTTGAAAAAGAACTTGAGGCAAACTGATGAAGTATTTGATATTCCTCATAAGCGTATGGTTAAAGTGGGCATGACTTATGAACTTTGACAATGACAAGCAGAGACTAAACAATGATCAGTCAGAAAGGAGTCAGGAAGAAGATTTTGGTTTCAATGTTGTAATATCTTCTGATTTCTCTCTTTTTCTAGATGTTTATGGATCATATAAATAAATTTGAGAAAATTATTAAATTTTTTTAATTAATTTTTTGTTTTAACAGCAAAGAATAATATAAATGAAATCACTTCAGAAATACTCTAACCCTTTCAGAAATACTTTAATCCTATTACATAAAGAAGAATTATTCAAAAGGTTTACATATGTAAGAGAGTAAAAAAAACCAAATTCAGATTATAAAACAAATGAGCTAGATCCTAAATACTTACGATTCCAAATGCGCTCACTATAAATAATTCTTTCATTGCATTATACTCTTCTGCGCATACGCATCTTGCAGATCATATTTCTGTCCCACCTTTTACGGCTGTTATAACTATCATTCGAAAATGCGAAAATGTACTGCACTTCCTAAGAAACATGTTAGCATCTAAATGTGAGATGCACTGGTGTATTGCTTTCCTTCCACTCTTATCCCCAATCTCTGGCACCCATTGCATAATTTAGCATTGCTTCATTACGCTCCTTCTTAAAATTTGAAAAAGTTTATAAATGATTTCTCTTTCTCTTAGTAGCATTGAAATCAATTGAATTAATTATCTTCTCACTGACCTCAATATCTCTTCTAGCATACCCAAAGTTTATTTTAACAATCTTAGCCTTATTCTTCCTCCATGACCGTGTGCAACACAAGCTTTATGCAGCTAATTCATATATCAATCAATTTCCAACTTAGTGATTTGCTAACAAAATTAACTTTTCTTTCACTAAGTTTAGAGATAAATTTATGGTTATTGTTAATCTAACCATAAGTTTAAGTAGGAATGTTATATAACATATGCATACACATACAAATCCTCTCTTACAGTTTTTTACATCTCCTTTAATATAAGAGGTCTCCTTTAATATAATATCAGGTACGAGAGTTATCAATTACAGCATTACATATATTTTGGATTCCTTGTTAATATAATTTATAATTATAATTTTTATAATTTAAGTGTTCACGTAGGTATGAATTATGTCTTGTTAAATACCTTAATTTTATTATCACATATCTACGTTGATATGTTGTAGCGAAGTAAAAATTTATTCAACTTGAATTTAAAATTTTAATATATAAAAAATTTATTATCATATATCTATATTTTTGTTCTGGCTCTCGCTGCTTCTTTCACCTATTTCTTCTTTCTGCATTCGTGTTGTTCTAGACAAACCTGCAAAATACAACTTATATGCCAGCTCCTCTCCGCTCTCTCTAATTCCCTGTGTTCTAATTTACTTAAACCCTTATTTACCAGTTAGATGAACACTCTTTCTTGTATCACTCAACTCAATCAAGAAATATATATAAATTAGGTAATACTTTCTAAACAAAAGATATAGAAATTAATCCGATACAGAATAATTCACCCTCTATTATCTAAACTTATTTGAGGATCATGTCTTGAGCTATGCAATAAGTGAACTTTCAACCATAAAAGTTATCTTTTTGATGTAAACAGTCTAGACTTAATCTTATTAATAAGTGGCTTTCAAAATAATAACCTTCTAGTATTTCCACCTATTTTATAAAAATAATATTATACCAATGATACACGATATAATAAATATAACATGATATCAATTAAAGTTGACTTATTAACACAAACTAATATGACATGAACCACAAATAATATGTATTCTTGAATTTAACATAACATATTACATTAACTTTTTGCTTTTTAAAACAAATTTTGAATATTTAAGAGTGAGACAAAATTGAAATTATTATGATAAAGGAAAAGAGAACTATTAAGTCACGAAGTTTCCATGGCCAGTGACTAAAGTTGAACGAATGAATGAAAGGAAAGAGATTTGAAGTGGAATACATAAGATTTATTTCACGTCCAACAAATTTGACGCGGATAATTTGTCCCAAGTTACAATGTTATCATCCCTATGCCAATGCAGTGCAAGGAAGGCAACGGCAACAAGCAGAATCTGTGAATAAAGTTGCTTAGTTGTTGACAAAACTACCTCTTCAGGAAGTTTCAAACCCTATTAAAAAACAAACAAACAGAAAAGGAACATTATTAATGGATATTGAAGTGGTGCAGGTGTTTACTTGACATACTCATTTTAAATTATTTATAAAAAAGTATTACGAATAAAACCACCTACACAAAAACACACGCAGATTTTTTAGAAAATTTTAAACCGATTTAGACGAATAAAGATATTTTTGATACTTCTAAGACCACACGCAAATTTTTTAAAAAAGTCTAAACTATTTAAAAAAATAGGAGAATTTTGAATTTATGGAAACTAAAATTGGGATATGTTAAACTTATTACACACTACAACAAGACGGGGACTTTTGATATTGAATGTGATGCAGGATGAAAATTGAATATTTTTCTAAGAAAGAGTGAAAAAAGAATTAAGAGTTTTTAGTTTAAAGAAAGATAACAGTTTTTCTTAAAATAGCTCTAACCCATACAATAATAATTTAAAATATAAAAAATATTTTTCTCATTAAATATAAGAAATAATCAAAAGATAATTTTTTTTTTCAATTTAAACCTTTACTTTAAATTTGTTTTTTACATTTTCCACTTGTGTAATTTTCACATATATCATATAATAAAGTATTAGTTATTTCAATTTATAATTTGAAATCTTTTTTAATTTGAATCACATAAAAAAATAAAAATTAATTCAACAAATATTATTTTAATAATTAATTGTCTCTATAAAATTAAAATAAATAAATAAATAAATAAATAACATTAGTAATAATATATGTAAAAAGATTAAGAATAATAAATTATACGATAATAATGGAATAAATTTTAACGAGATAGAAACTAAGCTAGTTCAAGTAGCTTGTAGGTTATAAACTAGAACCTCCTAAAAGGTTATTTTGATGTAATTATCAAATACATTAGTGCTAACTAAACTAACTTATAAACTAGTCAAATAAATTAGTAACTAGCCTTCTGGTCTTACTAAACATACATTATATATGAAAAAAATAAATAAATTAAGTTAATCACGTTAAATTATAAGTGAGAGTTTATCCTTACCAACTTTTTAAACTAAAGAGGAAAGAACAAATTCCAATTAGCCTAAACGTTACCACGATATGTTATATAATTTATAAATATAATTTTTATGATTTAAGTTTTGACGTTATGTCTTTGTTAAATACCTTAATTTTATTATCATATATCTATGCTGATATGTTATAGTAAAAAATTATTTAACTTGAATTTACGAATGGAATACATAAAAAATAACCAATATATTTATGAAAAGAGACAAATTTTGTTATATTTATGAAAAATATTATAAAATATAGAATAATTGCTTTATAATTATAATATAATTTTATTTAGTTTTTATTCATGATGGGTCCTGGATCATCATCATACTTTTGAACAATATTCTGATCACTAATTAATTTCCTCAATAATAATTCTAATCTTCCTACTTCTCTAGCTTGAATGACCTGATACATATGTTTATTTATTTAATACTGTGAGAGAATTATATGTCCAAATCTCATCATCATGCAGTTTTTTTTTTTTTTTTTTTTCAATTACTGATTTTT
>Ga0209489_109388_pt1 | contig 12219 bp, 5 predicted proteins | sample SiratrowhiteBW_FD_187527 | JGI IMG/M metagenome (GOLD analysis project Ga0209489, IMG submission 187527) | Root nodule microbial communities of legume samples collected from California, USA - Siratro white BW (SPAdes) (version 2) | ecosystem: Host-associated > Plants > Roots > Nodule | place: USA... | reverse complement strand
GAAACTGATGGAAGACAGACGCGAAGTCTTAGAGAGAAGTCAGAGAAGAGGGAGGTCAGAGGTTTTAGAGAGATGGTGGCTCAAGTGGGAATGAGACTTGATTACTAACTTTTCCTATAAATACGTATTTTTAGTTTAATAATATAATAATCAAATGTTCATTCCACTTTTACCACTTCTACTCAGATGATAGATTTTCTAGGTTGTTACAATTTTAGAAAATATTTTATATACATATACTTACTAAATAACATATACTTACCAAATAACAACCAAATTATTTTGAGTGCGTACCAGATTGCCAATAATCCTAATTAGAAATCGGTGTGAGGTCATCTATGTATAAAATTGAGTTCTCTAGGTAGCTTGAAGAATACATTCATTAAATCTTGGAATAAGTATTGATTAATACAATTAACAAAATTCATGTTAGGTATTATGGTATGAGTCTAGTCCCACAGTAAAAATAAGTAAGTTAACAAATATATAAAAAGAAAGACCCACAAACCTAATGCCTTAAGGTTTAGGGTTGATGGTGACGTCATTTCCTTGTGTGGGTCTGGCTCTTATTTCATTCTTGTTTGATCTCCACAGTGTTTCCCCACTCGATAATAAATCAACACCAATAATTAACGTGGGAACACTCTCTCATTAGAGATAAAAAAAAAAAAACAAAAACCACGAGACGGTAAATACTCAAATAATATCAAAACAGAGGTACAATGAGTCTCACAAAAACCAACAAAGGTACAATGAGTCTCACAAAAGCCAATCAAAGAGAATATCAATACAACTGTTCCTAATCCAAAATGGTCACCAACAATGGCCCAAAATATCAACAAATCAAATTTTAACACAATACAACTCTTCCTAATCCTCAAATGGTCACCAACAATGGGCCAAAATATCAACAAATCGAAATTTGAAAAGGCATAATTCAAGAATTTCGTCACCAGAAAAATTGCCACTATTCATGAATTTTTTGGGAATAAACTAGAGCTCCAATTTCAAATCTGACCATCCAAAACGAATTACTATGAGTGGTAAGACTCCAAGACTGACGGTAACAGGAACTTTCTCCTGACAACAGCTATTCACAAAATTCCTGACTCTTCTACAGACCTTCAATAGACAATCCCACCATTCAGATTAAAGAAATATGAGTGAGGAATCTTTAGTAAAAATTGTAGCTCGATCAGACAAGGTTTCACTGTTGGATCTTCAAAACAATCAACACAGGTTGCTGTAGGAAGTAACTCCGAATTGTGTTTTCTTCTCTCTGTTTTCTTCAAAGCGGTTGTTCACATACTTCTCCACACACCAATGCTCTCACGGTTATACACCCTTAGAGTTAGCCTTTTACCCTAATTATAATTTGGATGCATTATATTGGATTTGTCATGTGTCATGCACACACAAAAAAGTAATGGATTTAGGCCTCACAAGGAGAGAACCAACCCAACAAATCCCCTCCTTCTCGACTAAGTTGAGGCCCTCACAAATTCGACAATAGAGCAACATGTTTCATGCTTTTCCTAGGCAATGTCTTTGTCATCATATCAAAACTGCTATTATTAAAATGCACCAAATCACCTATTTCTGACTTCTTTGAAGGTAGGTGATTCTTGAAAGACACTCTATTTTGGTTCTTAGCGAAGCAATGAGAACATTTCTGGAAATGTGCCTTTTTAATACCAGAAAATACATTCTTTCAGGCTAAAGCATACATCCCTTTTTCACTCATATGACATAACCTCGTAAGCCACAAGTCAGTTCCATAAACAAACTCAGCTGCATAAACAATATCTTTTACAATCTTAGCCTGAGTTATGTAAAGTGTAGAGTGCTTAGTACCTCTACCACAACCATGGAACCCTTAGTGAGCTTCCAACTATCACCTGAAAATAAATTGTTATAGTTTTCATCACACAACTTACCCACAGAAGTAAGTTTAACCTGACATTAGGAACGTGCTTCACATGCTTCAAAATTAATCTAGAGCCATTGGACATCTCCAAGCAAATATGTCCAACACCAACATATCTTACTACACCTTCATGAGCCATTTTCACATTATCAAAATCACCAGGAGTATAAGAAGTAAACAAATCTCTCTTGGATGTGATATGAAAAGAAGCACCATTATCAATCACCCAACTGGTTGAGCTATAAACAAGATTTGCAAACTCAAACTGAACTAAAAGGAAGTCAACAGAAGTTGCATTGATCTTGTCTTCATTATCACTATCATATTTACTTTTGTCATTGCTATCCTTCTCACTTTTATTTTTCAACTTCCAACAATATTTCTTTATGTGCCCCTTCTTATGACAATAATGACACTCAATATCTTTGTACCTACCTTTAGAGTTGCTCCTACTTTGATTTCTGTCTTTCGAAGCACGGCTTTTGCTTCTCCCCTTATACTCATAAACCAAAATAGTTGAATTAGACGATGTACCCTGTGACTTTCTTCTCATTTCTTCATTCAAAACACTTTGGCAAGGCCCATAAAGATGAGACCATCAAGAGAAAAATTGGACAATGATGTTCTAAGAATTTCCCATGAATCTGGTAAGGAGCCAAGAAGCAATAGTCCTTGAATTTATTCATCAAACTTGATACCCGTAGCAGATAATTGAATCATGATTCCCTGAAAGTTGTTCAAGTGATATGTCATTGATGTATCATCAAGATATTTCAAAGCTAGCATTTGCTTTACCAAAAACATCTTGTTATTTTCAGTTATTCTAGCATATAATTGTTCAAGCTTAGTCCATAAAACCCGAGCATCAGTCTCCTCAATAATATGGTTCAACACGTTATCGTCAACTCACATTATAATATATCTGCAGACCTGTCTAGGCAAGAGATTACATTCTTCACCACTTATATTACTAGGCTTCTCATTACCAAAAACAAGTTTGTGAAAATTTCTCACATAAATCAAATCTTACATTTTCGCCTTCAAAATATTATAGTTGAAGTCATTCAGAGTAACCATTCTACTAGTGTTAGTTTTCAGTTCACCAAACCACAAGCCCCAAACTGAGGAGCTCTGATGCCAGTTGATGGAGTTAGCAACGAAAGTAATAAGATTCCATATTATCATAACAATATAGAAACACCCTGAACGAAATCAATCAATCCAATCAAAAAAAATATGCAATCAAAAATAGAAGAATAAATCAACACCAATAATTAACGTGGGAAAAACCTCTCAGTAAAGATAAAAAAACCCCATGGGGTGGTAAATATTCCAATAATATCAAAACAAAGGTACAATGAGTCTCACAAAAACCAATCGAAGAACATATCAATACAAATCTTCCTAATCCTCAAATGGTCACCAACAATGGCCCAAAATATCAACAAATCGAAATTTAACAAGAAAGAATTCAACAATCTCGTCACCAAAAAAATTATCGTTGTTCTCGAATTTTCTAGGAACAAACTAGAGCTCTAATTTCAAATCCGAATGTCCAAAACGAAGTACTATGAGTTGTAACACTCCAATAAAAATTTCAGAGTAATTGGAGAAGATTTCACCAGTGGATTTTCGAAACAACCGAGACTAACGATAACAAGAACTTTCTGCAGACAACAGCTCTTCACAAACTCCTGATGCTTCTACGGACCTCCAGTGGACAATCCCACTGCCCAGATTAAAGAAATATGAGTGAGGAATCTTCGGTAAAAATTACAGCTCGATCAGATGAGGTTTCACCATTGGATCTTCAAAACAACCAACATAGGTTGCTATAGGAAGTAGCTGTGAATTATATGTTTGATTCTCTCTCTCTCTCTTCTCTCTCTCTCTTTCTCTCTCTCTTTCTTTTCTTCAAAGCGGTTGTTCACTCGCTTCTCCATACACACCAATGCTCTCACGGTTACACACCCTTAGAGTTAGCCTTTTACCCTAATTATAATGTGAATGCATTATATTAGGTCTGTCATGTGTCATGGACACACAAAAAAGTAATAGGTTTAGGCTTCACAAGGAGAGAACCAACCCAACAAATCCTTCTAGGTAATAAAGTTAATAATGGGCTTTAAGGAACAATGACTAAGCCCAATACCACCCTTATAAACAGAAAGGTAACCCTCACAAGTATGACTACTATCCCTACAACTATTCACTTGCATTGAATTTGACTTGAGCATCCGAGCTCGAGAAGAAGAATTGCAACACCTAAAGTCGGTCACACGTATACTCCCTAATCCAACCCATACACCCACCTCAACCTGTAACACCCCGACTACTATATAATTATTTTTTATTTAATTAGAAATTATGTGTAATTTTTTTCTAATAATAAGATTTCCTTGGAGAGAACCATAATAATGATATAATCTCATAGATATAAATGTATATCAATATTTTACATCCTTGTAATTACTCAAAAACATATAAGTTTACATCAATAAGAGTTATACATCAAAATAGAGAACTATCTATTTTATATATTCTTAGACATTAGAACTAGGTTCTTTATAAATCAATCATCCAGAAAATCTTATAAAGATTCTTTGTTGACAACTCTTACTAAGTAGGTTCTGCTTCTACCCGTACAATAGGTATATATGAAAGAAAAACCATGAAATAAGTGAGGTCTTTGTAAGCCTTAAATATTAATCTTAATAAACCTTACAAACAATACAAATAATGGGGCCTATAATCACAACCACATAAACAATGGGGCATATAACTTGACCAAAAACTACGAGAATTACTTTCACTATCAGAAATTGGATCCATATACCACTTTTGATGATCCAATATGAACATCAAAAGTTATCTTGGGAAGTGATTAAATAGTTGAGTATTTCTCATCAAAACATTGGTACAATCATAATCATTTTTCTCAATAATTCTTACAATTTGCCAATAAAAGAGATTTATACTTACTATCTAACCTTGGTGATACTGAGCAGGTATCAGATAGTATCATGTTTAGCCTATGAAATATCCTAGTCCAGGGAGCTATTCGGAATTATCTAGATGTTCACCTACTTGAAATACTTCCTTAGACCCCACCCGCTCTCTGCCTTTCATTACTAAGCGTACCAAACTATGACTTCCCAAAAACAGACACTCATACATTATCCTTATTTCAACTCTTTGAAACCTAGGACTCTTTCATAACAAGCATACTTATGACATTTTCAATAATCACATAATATAATAACCATCATTTTATGTCATATTTATCAAAATACATTGATTGTACACAACATTCAAACATATATAACCAGTAAAACATAGTATATAGGTAACTTTCTTTTATCCAAATTCATCAAAAATACATACTTTTACTTTATATATGTTTATATATAAAAATGATATTTAAATTATAACAAAATATAATAAAATAAGGATTAAAGTTAGAACTTTAAATAAATATATTTTTTATAAAACTGGAGATAACTTAAATAAATAAACAAAACTGGTGCATAGCTAGAGATAAAACAAAGCAAATAAAATAAACATGGCCACTGTGTAACTAGAGATAAAATAAATAAATAAATAAAATAGAATCAGTACGAAACTGGAGAATAAATAAAATAAACAAGATTAATGCATAACTAGAGATAAACTAAAAGAAATTTTGTGTGGGCATAAACTATAACAAATATATACTCAGTGGGATCAGGATACGTGTGAGTTCGAGTTATTTGGATATATGCTATCAGTGGGTCAGAATATGTGTGAGTTCGAGTTATTTGGATATATCTTTTCTTTTCTTGCTAAACTATTTCACATTTTTACTAAGCATTTCATCAAAATTTTGACTTATCTTATTTCTTGAATATGTTCTTTCAGGCTTTTTTTTTTTTTCCTTCTTATGCTAAGTAATAGTTGTTCTTAAGGGAATGTAAAGAATAGAAGGATTAGTTGTTAGAGATTATAAAAATCTCTTTGTGAAACTATGATCTTCATAGGAATAAACTCTTATGATGATGTTGTAGTATCACATATAGAGATTTATCTTGTGTCAACACCTAATATTGTCCAGATTTGTTTAATAATTTAATAGTAAATAAATCTCTTTTAGAATTTTGAAATTTTTTCTCTTATTTTCTTTCATTTTTTTTTTTAAAAAAAGGGAAGTAAAACTTTCAATGATACGGTTTAATCTTTCTTTATATCTCTTTCTCATCTTAGAAAAATTGAAAATAAATATAATTTTTTTTTCTTTATTAATCTTTTATCTTCTTCATCAAAATCAAACAAAAAGTTTTTTTTTTCTTTCATATACATTTTACGTTTTCTTTCTTAAAGTTATAAAAGTAAAAATAACCCAAAAAATAGAAAATTCCAAATTGGAGATCCTCTCGTACCGCTGCACCATCCTTATGTTAGAAAGCTCCAAAATCCTTAATTCTCTGGTCCGTTCCAGCTCTCCTGCAATGCTTCCTATCACTACAATGCTTCCCCATCCTATGACTAGCACCAGCATTACCTCATTCTAACAAGAGTGTCTCTGCAACATTTTCTCCCACAGCTAGCATTACCTCATTCCTGCAAATGGTTCCAAGCGAGCCTTTCAACAGTCATTGACTCCATATTTTAACCTTATTATCCACACAGCTCCACAACTACTATAACAGTATGGTTTCCCCTTCAACCAAAAAAAAAAAGATCTTGAGCTCTCAAACGTCCCAGAGATAAGTCACTGGGAAGTGAGGAAGAAGAAGATTAAGTTTTCAAGTGAGGAAGAAGAAGATTAAGTTTTCAGAGACTTGAAAAGCTTCCAGGATACAAGGCTTTGGTAGAAATAATTACAAACAACAGGTATGATCATAACTGCTCTGTTTATTGCTTCTGCCTTGCTTGCCTTGAATCTGTTTGCTTGAATTTGTTCAGTATAAAAAAAATAATTACAAAGGCATTATCATAGCTGCTCTGTTTATTGCTTCTGCCTTGCTTGCCTTGACATTGTTTGCTTGAATATGTTCAGTATCAAAAGAAAAATAATTATAATGAAAGGTATTATCATAGTTGCTCTGTTTATTGCTTCTGTCTTGATATGGGTTTGGTTGAATCTGTTCAATATCAAAATCGAATAAGAAAAGTTTCGTTAATCTGCTTAATATATTTCTTTTTAAATGATACGAACCGGAAATCATACCTCGACACTCCCATGGAGTTGGTGTCTTCCAATAGTCAACCAATTGCCTGAAACATCAAACGCAAACCCAAATCAGAAACCAAAATCCTAAAAATATACAGATGCCAAATTCCTCAACTATAAAATACCAAGAGACCAAAACATCAAGCAAAAGTTTAAGATTAATAACCTTCATTCCTCAAATCGCCACCGATTTTCCTTCACAGCATCTGCAAAGCCCTCTCATCCCTTTTAAAACCTAACGCGAACCACTTCCACCACTCAAGTCACCTAGCACCTCTATCTTCATCTTTGCCTTCGCCACCACCATCGGCGGTGCTCATCGCCGTTAGCCCCCACGACGCCGCCGTCGATGACACTTGTTACCGGCAATCACCTCGCACCAACGCTGTGTGAACCCGGTTAGGAATAATCCCCAGAACCCACAATAAAGAGTAGTATGCCCCAAGATCCCTAAGTATTTAGATTTAGGATGATCTACTCCGAACCCTTGTCTTGCGGAAAAAAAATGCAACAAAGACCCTAAAGTATGAAAAACGCCACAAGGATGATCAGCCCTTGATAAGTTGCAAGTCCAATGAAGAACTCAAGAGAGAAACCCTCACTTCTAAAATTTTCAGAATCAAAAATTCGTATTTCAAAATCAAACTTGTTGTTTACATGTGCTTTCTTACTTAAGTAGACCTTTGAGCTTCTAAAAAGCTAACCTAACTCTTCAACAACCTAGAAGCCTCCAAATTTAATGCAACAACAAATTTTTGGCACACTTATAGATGACTAATTATTACATCAAATGGGAAAACGAAAAACACAATTTACTAAGCATGACTACTCTAAGCCCTATGGAAAATTAATCAAATATGTCCACAAAATAATGGATGACTCTTCAGATTTTAACCTAAGCCCAAAATAGCCATTTACACTTAAATTAAATCTGGTGATGCATTTTCTATGGGCCATTCTCTTCAAATGATTTGCTTTTAGCCCAAATCTCCTTCATTTAATTCCTTCATCAGCCCATATCAAATTAAGAACGTGATTAGGCTTCAATTCAATCTTAGACTTTGTTTGCGCAGTCAAAATGTCTTGAATTAGCCCAATCAATGCCTCTTTCAGTTTTTGGGCCCTTGACCTGGTGATTGGTCCACTTGGAATTTGCAAAGCATGCTTTGAATTATTTATTTGTGCAGGTGCTTGAGGTTGGCTAAACTTCAGTTCTTGGTTCTCATCAGCCTAGCCCACCGTCACACCAGGTCCCTTTTGTTTTGTCTTGGTTTCATACCCTAATTTAGTTTAAGTGAATGAAACGGGTCTTTAAGAAAAAAAAAAAAAAAAAGGGAAAGGTTTGTGAGATTGTGAGATGATGGATTGGGCTTCAGTCCAAAGGTTTTTTTAATTTTTAGAATCATTTTGAATAAAAAATGAACTTTGGATATAGGTCAGGTTTAGAGAAATAATGAGGTGCCACGTGGTATTGGTGTCAATTCTCTTTGGCAAATGATGAGAATGAAGTTATTACGTGGAGTAGGCTGACCAATTTCCTTTAGTTTTTGGCACCAATTGAAATAAACTTTTTAAAAAAAAAATCTTTTCCATTTGTTGTTTCCAAAAAAAAAGTTTCTTTTTAAATAAAATCTTTTTGTGTTTTACTTTAAAAAAAAGAATTTTTTTTAATAATAGAATCTTTTTTTGTGTTAAAAAAAAGGAAGAAAGATTTTTCTTTTTAAATAGAATTTTTTTCTTACTTAAAAAAAAGAATTTTTTTAATAGAATCTTTTTGCGTTTAAAAAAAAGGATTTTTTTTAAAATAGAATTTTTTTTATTTGTATTTTACTTAAAAAAAATATATTAGAACTTTTTTTGTGTTTTACTGAAAAAAATAAAATAAAAATGTGTTATCAAAATAAATTTAGATTAAATATCTTAAGGGTCGTTCACGTCATACGGTATTTGTTCAAAAGACCATGCGTGTCAAGCGGTATCCAACACGAAATATTTTGTTCACTCTAAAGTCTATGAAAATATAAAAACATTAAATTTTCAAAAACGCTAAAAAAGTATAAAAATTTCAAAATTAAAAAATATCAACAACAAACAAATAATTTCCTATCAAAGAACTACGTAACCCTGATTTTTCATCCTCGATGGAAATACGTATGAACAAGGTCAAACCTTGTCGGGTTCTAAAAAAATAAAAAAAAAAATATTTTTGTTTGTTTTTACCTTAATTTTTGTCTCATTTTTGGAAAGATAAACATTTTCAAAATTGCACTCAGTTTTCTTATTTAATTAAAGGTACTGTCTTAGCACGGGCGGTGTAGGGGTGCTAACACCTTCCCCACACGTAATCTACTCCCGGATTCAAAATCCGGTTTCGCAAACCATAGCCTTAATTTTGGTTTTTTCCATAGTTTTCCTAATAAACTATGGTGGCGACTCCTTTTCTTAAATTTTCAAACTCATTTTTTATAATTCTTTTTGGATCGTCATCCCCGTCGTGATCCTGGTTGTGACACTTTGTAAAGAATAGAAGGATTAGTTGTTAGAGATTATAGAAATCTCTTTGTGAAACTATGATCTTCATAGGAATAAACTCTTATGATGATGTTGCAGTATCACTATAAAGGTTTACCTATAGAAAACTCTTTGTTGATTAAGTAAGACTATAAATAATAAAAATATAAGAGTGAGGAAAAAAATTATAGTTTCTTTAATAAAATATATATTTATAGGCTTTTGAATCTCATAAATTGGATTAAGTAATAAAAAATGTTTTTTTTATCTAGTCATGCTCTTTATACTTCACTGATCTGAGTGGGTGGAGTTGTTAATGGTATGTATTTATAGGTTTGCAATAACTGGAACTTTTGAAAGTTGAAATTTAAGATGGGAACATGAAGGTAAATATACAAAACTTTCTCTCTTTATTTTAAATTCCAAAGATAAAAAAAATACCTGAAAAAAAATATAACTGAAGTCGTGTTACGATAACACAACTTTAGTTGTATTTCTTTAACCAAAGTAGTGTCACAGTGACATGACATTGACATTTTTCTACACTATCTTAAAATCGTGTCGATGTCATATAACTTCTTTAGGTGAAATTAATTGTGTCTTACCAATTTTTGTAAATAATAAAATATCCATCTTAGTAATACTGGAAAAAATTACACTAAAATGGGTGCAAAAACCAAATTATAAACTATTAAATAAAGTCAATACTTATTATGAATTCTACCCTAATTTTTTTATATATAGTAAATCAAGATTGGTATATTAGAGGGGAAAACTAAATTTGTTTATTATGATTACAAATGCTCTTTCAAAAATTTGTGAGCATGATAATTACGAATGTTTCTTTATATATTCTACATCTATATAAAATATTTTATAATTTTTTTTAATATATAATATATCCATGACGAATGGTATCAAAAATTTTAAAAAAGGTGTTGTATCTAACGGTATACATACTGTACTGAGTATTGGGCTTTCATGTATCCAACGGACAATATTTGTTGCTGTTTTATGTTGTTTTGCATGTGTAAATCAACTGTGTAGTAAACGAAAGAGTGAGAGACAAAAGAATAACTGCAATTTCCAAAATCTTTAGATTTGTACTCTGTACATAGTAGACAAATTTTACACAATGTCTTTCGCTAAGTATATAATAATTATTCGTTAAGGAAAATAGAATTTTTTGTTTCACTCTATTAGTTAATTTGGGACATCACATGAACCTGTTATGTGAACTCTAATGTTGGAAAATTGCTTGATACCAAATCCTAACAAATTAAATATTTTCATTCCTATCACCTAAACAAATATATAAACTCATTGTACCAAACACAATTTCATTATAATTTTTGTCCTGAATCACACAAAACATGCTTGTATGCATGATTTTAAACAATTTAAAAAAAAAAACATGCTACCAAACACGATTTTATAATTGGCGGAAAAGAAAATTATTGATTTTTTTTTTATATGCAAGACTTCAATTAGGATAAAACAAAAAAAAAATATCAAAAACTAAAGTTGTACTTGCTAACTTGACTTTTTTTATTGTATAATCGTCCTCTTATGCACAATTTATCTATTCTTGTAATTTTTTAAAATTTAGTCATTTTGGTATTTTTTATCTAAATCTACCCAATTTATGTATGACGACACTTTTATAAAAACCGTATGTGGGTTACGACAATGGTTATTGAGTGAATTAGCATTGTATGTCTATTTTGAAGGCGATTTTTTTTCTTAACCAATAGTTGCTCAAATTCACAAAAATGTCACCATGCATTGGTCAACGATGATTGTCGGAAAATCGTTGTTCTTCCCAAAATCGTTGTTAACGGATTATCAGCAAGTGTACTGAGTCCTCAAGTAGTATAGTAAATAAGATGAGTATCATTTCCACAGGGAACGAAGTTTAATTGAAACCCAAATATATATATCAATATGTGGTGAATATAGCAATTAATAATGATGAGTTTGTTAAAGAAATCGTAACAAGAAAACAATTTAAAGAGATAAAATTAATAGTAATAAAAGCCTTGGGATTAAATTGTAACTCACTCTCCTTCTCATACACTCATAATTGAGTTGAGTAATTATGTCATTCTATTAAATTACCCTTATGTGCAAATCAACCTTTTCAACTTGATTCCTCTAGCATTGAAATTCATAGATTAGAATATCTAGCTCTATTCCTAGTTACTAGATTAAATTAATCAGCATTAAGAGCATTTGCAATGAACAGTTATTACGTTACACTTCATTTCCTAAACGTATACATGTAATGAGTTAGTGTTTATTTCCAATTTCAAATAATGTTTTCCAGTCAAAATAAGAAATATGAGATATACAGATGCTAAACAAAACGTTAACAAAAATAATTAAATTGAATGACATAAAAACATGTGAATTTGAGACTTTTTGTCGATTAAGTACAAATACAAATAATAAAAATGTAAGAGTGAGGAAAAAATTTGTAGTTTCTTTAATAAAATATATAAATACAAATAATAAAAATATAAGAGTGAAGAGAAAATTATAGTTTCTTTAATATATATATATATATATATAT
>Ga0209489_109386_pt1 | contig 12222 bp, 7 predicted proteins | sample SiratrowhiteBW_FD_187527 | JGI IMG/M metagenome (GOLD analysis project Ga0209489, IMG submission 187527) | Root nodule microbial communities of legume samples collected from California, USA - Siratro white BW (SPAdes) (version 2) | ecosystem: Host-associated > Plants > Roots > Nodule | place: USA... | reverse complement strand
AAAAAAAATAAAAAAAAAAAAAAAAAAAAAACAGAGTCTTGAACTTCAGAATGGCGTGTGATATCTGAAAATAAAGAAACACAAGGGAACAAGCAAGCCTTTATTTTTGCAAGTGGGCATTAAATATTTGCATAGACTGTAATTTATGGCTGTCTTATCGTTTTCCTCGTGCTTTGGTTTGACTTTGAATTAAATATAAAAACACGTTTATGTGTCTGGCAAATAAGAAGGTTCCTTAATCAGCGTAATGATACACATTAAAATAACCTCTTCTGTGAAAACAAAAAGACAAAAAAATAGGAAAACCCGTAAGCAGTGAAACAGTGGTCCTCACATAAACGACACGTGTACGGTGTCTGATGTGTAGGTTTTGTAACGAGGTAATAGTTAGAATTGGAAAGGGGCTAAACGACAAGGGGTTTTGCGTTGGGTCAAAAGGGAATGGTCTGAGTAAGAGTGAACACAGAAGTTGGGGTAGAAGCCTACAACACTGTGTGTAGGACTTTTGATGAGGACGTAGTGAGTGCCGAGGAAGGTTCGTTATATCGTAGGATGTAAGAGTTCTTGTTCTTGATGATGTTATTGTTTCTAACAAAGGAATGACGAGAAGAAGAAAAACAACAAGAACGTGCGCGATTGAAAAACAGCACCACTTGGGTCAGAGTCACGCCGATTCACCAAGCCTTTTTCACAAGCACAAGAACCAGAAACACGTTTTCAAAATTCGGTCTTCGCTTTTATTTTACAAATATGTTCTTGCAATTACCTAATAGTGAATTGGATTACGTTTGGAGTACATGAAAGCGACACACAAAAGGAAAGAACAAAACGGAACGAGTTTGGTACGACTAAAATAGGAAAGAAGATAACAAAAATCTTCCCAGGAGTTCACTATAGTATTTTTTTTTTTTTTTCTGAAATGAAGAACAGCTTTATCGTGTATCATTTATTATGTTCTTCTAAATGATCTATTATATTGGATTTTGTTGGAGATTTTCTCATATTATATTATATACCATATGAGTGAGCTAAAATCTTATTTTATAAGTTAATCTTTTGAGTTTTTTAAAATTTGATTACGTTTTAAGTTATTTTTTTAATAATAGTGTCAAGTTTACTGTAGTATCAGCTATTAGATTTTCTTTTATTTTCATGTTCGAAATATTTAAGATTATTCAATTAAGTAATCTGTAATTCACTTAGCTAGTTAGGAGATAACTAATCAATTTGGTTGACTAAGTAATAACTGAACTAATTCGTTAGATATCTTACCAACTAACTAGATTATCTAACTATTTAACTTAATTTATAACAAGAATTAAACAATAAAAAAATCATAAATAATACTAATTGACATATGACAAGCAACTACATTTGTGTTCCTGACAACGGACCAAATTTGATAATGATGTAATGCTATTGAGAAATATTATTGATTTGATTTTCACAAATCACAATTAACTAAGAGAAAGCTAGTAACTCAGCTAATTAGTTAAGTAATTTTTACTTGTTAGGTAATTTGTAAACGCACGACACATAAAAATCGAATCTAGAATGTTTCTCAAATGCATCGATGTCATTATCATATATTTTTGTATTCATGAAAATCATTTCATGAATATGTAATATGTTAATCAGATAATAATATAGTGACAAATTCACTTTAATTTTCTTTAATACAAAATTCGTTATTTTAAAATAGACTAGATGCTGAAGTTATCCATTGAAGTTTAATAAAAAAAAAAAAAAAAAATTCCCGAAACCCAAATTTTTTAAATATTTTTCATTTCGTACGCATTCTTTGTTATTATGTAAAAGCTGTTCTTTTACGATCAAATGAAGTTACTTTTTGAACAAATTTATCAACAGAAAATATAACCGTACTTGTAATCAATCATAAGTGAATTATTTATTAAAATAAAATAGGTTTTACATATTTGAAACACACCCTGGTCAACTTGACTTCATGGTAATTAAAAAACACACACTTTAAATAAGTATCGCCCTCCGCTTAAATTTTGTCTTTTATAAATATTCAAGATCGCAATGATGACAAAATATTAAGACTCTATAAATGTTGTTTGGTATTGACGTATCTAAATTTTTCTTGTTAAAGAAAATAGCTGGCTTTGATTTTTCCTTTTTTATATATATATATATATATATATATATATATATATATATATATATATATATATTTCTTATCCACCACGTTTGAGATGATACAAAAGAAAATGAAGCATCCAGAAAAGGAAGCAGAATCTTTTTGTTGGGAGTTTAGTTTACAATATTCATAAAGGGAAGGCCATAACATTTAAGAATTTTTGAAGTAGTGAGAATCACGTAATCTTTTCTTCCATTTGATCTAATTACCCGGTAACTATTGAGCAATATTTTTTATTATGATGAAAATTACAAGTCTAGAGTCTTGACCGGACTTTACTCAGAAATTCTGGTTAAAGCTCTCATGATTGCCCTCAAAAGACTAATACTGTTCCTAATGGGTGTTCCACATTTCCACTTTTGCTAAAGTGGTCTGGTGCTTCCCTACCAGGTAGGCCCAAATTCTGGTGGTAACTTTTTTTATTTTTGTACTATTATATGATATGCAACACACTACATTTACTACAAGGTTGTCCTCATTCATGATTAGTAGTTAGAAAAGGGAATTGGGATCTCACACACCTACCAATTTAGCAGAAGTAATTTAATGGGAATAAAGAAAGTGAATATTATAGTATAAGAGAGGAGTAGTTGTGAAGGGAAAAGTGATGTCATGTGATGAAGGAAAGGAGCTAAGAAGACTCACCTCGACGAAGACTGTTTTGAGAAGCCTCCCTGAAAACGAAGTGATGTTAGCAGTGATGATCTTGAGCTTCAAAGATTCGAACACCTCGCACAGTTTCACCATTGTGTCTGTCCTTTTGCTGCATGTCAAACTCACCACAGCAGTTTTCTCCCCCATGTAGGTAACGCTCAGCTGCATCCACCACATCAAAATCAATTAAAAATTCAAACGAATAACAACAAAAAACGCACAACGCCCCACATCATCTTCATACAACAAATTACCACTACCCCACATCATTTTTATACTATCAATAATACAAGAGAGAGAGAGAAGGGGGTTCACATCAAGGACTTCAATTGGGGAGTTTCTTGAACCGACTGAATCGTATATCTGCTCAGTTCTCTTCTTCTTGGACCTCAGCACCACAGGAAGCTGTTCCTGCTCAAAGTCATAGCTTGAACTACTCTTCTTCGGCATCCCAGATTCAAGATCCATTATCTCAGCTTGGATTATCTTCTCTTGCTCGTGCAAATACTGGATGTAGTCAATAGCATCCTTAATAATTGAAGCCTTATCCATCTGCAACACACAAACGCCACTCATCATTCTACAACAGACACAAATTCACAAACATGAAGCATGCCTTTTTCTTCTCTCTTTTCTTTATACTCAACACTCCCAATTATGATTGCGCACACCAAATAAGCTATTTTCTTCATCAGCCAAATTAGCATTGAGAGAATTAAACATATATAATTGAAAGAAAACACTGAAATTCCTTTCCTAACTAAGGGAAACATAAGGACGATGAGGCTTCAGAAACAGTGTAGAGTACTCTTTCTTCACTTTCTTCTTCCCCATTGGCGTCTATTAATTAGTTAATGAATTAAGCAAAGCTTACCTTGCTGATATTAGGAACCACCGATCTAAGCGCGAAAAGCCTTTCATTAAGCTTCTTCCTTCTGTTCCTCTCGGAAACAATGTTCTTAGATGCTGCAGATGAAGCAGCACCATCAGGGGAACTTGAATCGTAGTACCCTGATAAAGCCTCATCCAACCCCCAACTAGTCACCAAAAACCTTATGTTAGCTCAATTCATCACACAACATATAGAATTTGAAATTAATCAATTAATCATTGGTGACTCATTAGTATTACTGTTATTAATTAATACCTGTCAAGCTCTTGGGTCTGGAGGAACATGGTGGTCTCCCAATAATGCTTGTACTCTTCACCAATATTCTCAATATTCTCCATGATTAAGGTTGAGAGAGAAAGGGAAGAGAATATGGTGATGGTGTGGTTTGGCTGAAGCTGGTGTGTAATAATAATAATAATAATAATAATAATAATAGATATGTGTTTGTTTCTCCTTTTGTGTGCTGTGGTTTTATGTGTTGGTTTGTTTATGTTGGGTTGGGACTTATATATATATATATATAGGGAGAGAAGGAGCAGGGGAAGAGCTTCAGGGTTCAATTAATCACGTGACAGGATCAGTGGGTTACTCACGTGACTGTCTCCTCTCTGGACTCTTGCAATTGCTGTTTCGTAGCAATATCCAAATTTAGAAATATCCAAATTTTTCAAATAATTTGGTCAGCATTTAAGGCATTAATACGAACCAATTCATTTCATCTTCATTCTTAAAAATTAAAACAATACACAAAGACAAAAGAGTTAAACTATTAATTTTGTTCTTATGATAAATCTTATGAAGAGATTTATAAAGAAAACAACTAGAATGGGTTATTACGAGTTAAATTTATATTTAGGGTCAAATTTCATTTTGATTTAATTTTAATTAACTCGTATTTATTTGTTTTCAATAAAATATTAATTATTTCATTTAAATTTACTCTTAAATGAATTATAACGTGGATAAGAATAAGATATTTTGTGGGTAAAATTATTTTGATAAAAAATTATATGTTTATTATTTTTTTTTATAAATTTAAGTTTAATTATATTAGTAAGAAGAAGGAACTTTGCTTCCATGAGAAAATGGAAAACCTAAAAAGAGACTACTCACTCCATGTTGCAATTAAAGGTTACTTTTAGTTTTTTTTTCCTATTTATTTTTGTATTCTTAATCTAAACATAGGTAGATAGAAGGGAATTTATCAGAAGTTTAAAAATTTAATGAAATAATAAAGATTGGATACGATTTTCTTATATTATTACTATTATTATATCTCGCAACCAAAATTTAAAGTTGAATCATTTTTTCTGGTGATATGAAGTTAATGAGTCTATTTCGCTGCATCAATAATCAGAAGAACCGAACCATATATTTATATAGTTAATATTATTATTATTTATCGTATTTTCTTACGTGTGATAGAGAAAGGTACAAAAATAATCAGAATAATGCTTATTATTACGCAATCAGCATAAATAGACCCAAGTCTCTGGTTATAGTGCCACCTGTCCTTTGGTTGTTGGGCCTGGGACCATAAATGAGTCCAGGGCACAGATACATTTTTTATATTCTATTAAAAAACACCATTTTTTATTTTTAATACGAAAAATTAGAAAACAGTTGTAACTTAGACCTAAAACACTGTTAGTAACTTGTATGTTTACTTAATTAATATAGACAATGTTTGGAAAGTGCTGCTGAACTCAAAATAGCTTATTTTTCACTAGAGGAAATTCTATTATTGGCCAAACAAATATAGGGATAACTTGGGTACATAGAGTTTAAGTATAAATAGTTTCTCTAGTTTATCTAATTGTAAACGAATTTGGACAAACCTTTTATAAATATTGTTGCATACATACAATTTTTTTCTGTCAAAAAAATTAGTAATTTTCAATTTTTGGTATTTGTAATTACTTAAGCTTGATTAATATGAGTGCAGGTGTTTGTGTTTCTTAACTAAATGGCTAAAGATTGTATTGATATAATTTGTGAAAAAAATAACTAAAATATGTTCACAATATATATATATATATATATATATATATATATATATATATATATATATATATGCTATCATTCAGTTATAAATTTTCATATAAAAATTATTAATTTTTGAAATAGTTGTCTTGAATATAGTTTTAATTCTTTATTTTTAGTCGCTAAATTTGTTAGTTCCTCATTTGATAAGGGAACTTATTTTCATAAAGAGAGACTAAATCAAATGGTTTAGTTTTGATAATTGGAATCCTGTGAAATTATTTATTTTTTGATAGATATGAAATTATGTTCATCGCTTTATTTTCCATTCCATGGCTTTTATCTCTATCGAATAAGTGATTATCCAAATCATAGTTTCTTTTGCATACCAAACAAACCAGTATTATTTTGGCATGAGATTAATATTAAAAAACGAAATCAATCCCAACTTTATTTCGGTATTGTTATTGTTATGCACAGCATATTTTTATTTTAGTCTTCATGAAAAAAAAAGTATGATATCACTAACATCAGAAACTTATACGTAAGCACTTTTTAAATGGGAATGGAAACATTATTTTCTTTTTCATGTAAAAAGAGAGAAAGTGAAAAAGAAAATTAGTGCAGGAAATAAATATTCAATTTAGCAAAATAAGGAAAGCATAGAAGCAAAAACTTGTCTAGGGTTAGTAGAAAAGAGCTCCCTAATAAGAAGAAATTGTGGTGTCAGCAGACTTGTTTGATGACGTCTGAATATTGTGTGAACACATGACTTGGACCATTTAGCCACCAAAGAAATAGTGATCTACTTTGGACAATTATCAACTTCACACTTCTTTTTCTTTCTTGGATACACATTTTTGAAATCAAACCTCAATGATATATAAGTCTGCTTTTTAACATAATTCGATAAGTCTCTAGTTTATTTATGAATTAGATTATTTCTTTTAGGATTCATATCTGTTATGGAAAAACCTGCGAAAAGATCCATGTATCTAAACAATAATTTGAAAAAAAATAAAATATTCATCAACTTTAATTTTTAGTAATGGCAGCAATGAAAGCTTTGAGTATTTTATTGATTTGTAAAGCCTATAAAAGGCAATAGATGCATCAAATTGAGAGTCTTCTACGTAAAGTAGCATGTAGTACAATTCTCACAACTATTTAGGAATCAATATTATATTAATCAAAACAAGTAAATCAACTAAAACCTTTATTAAAATACAAAATAAAAAAAGGTATTATACTTAAAGTACTAGTCCCCTCATATGAACATTTTCTGGGATACACAAATGTGGACTACGCAGAGACTCACCACAAGATGCTCAAATGCTAGGTATCGAAGTAGATCGCCTGCCCGGATGACTCTCTCTCGTTATTTTTGAGCCAAAACTGCTACATCTTCTGCATCTACTTGTCTATCCTCATCTGGATGTATCTACAAAACTAACAAACTCTTACTGTAGTAGATGTTAGCTCTGAAAGCTCACATCTCGTATACATCTACTAAGACTACCTTTTACGTAAGACTAAGCCAGCGATTGAAGCCACTTCAGTGGAAAGAAATATCAATCCGAATATGAAAATAAAGTATTCATTCTCTTATACTTGAGAGTGTATTTTCTTCCTATCTTTTATTTCTTAAAGGATGTGCTTGTTTTCTTTTTTCTTCCATGATTAAGAATAACATTTCCAGCTTATAAAAAGGTTATATATATATTTTGGATCCTCTAAAAAGTCACCTTTCTTCCATAAACTTTTGATATTATTACATTTGGCAGAATGGACAGCATGTTAAACCATGTTTCACGAATTATTTGTAGCACATTTGCTATGTTTGAAATTAACAATCCATATTTTAAAATGTGAAAAAAAAAAGGATGAAGATATTCAAAATAACTTGAACTTCAATATGAATGATAATAGTGAAATATAACTGCAACGAGACAATAAAATGATTCGAATATGCACATGTATAACAGTGTGATATTTGTCTCCCAAGAACATAACCATGTGAAGCAATGACGTGTACGTAACCCTAGTTGGCATGTTCAACTTCGGCTGGAACTGTTTATACTAAGGAAGACACAGTTAATTGAATGTGGTGTGGTGTGTTGTGTTAAATTGCCACCAAATTCCACTCTTTAAATTGTTTTTATTTCAATGCTTTCTGCTTCTTTCTTTCTAGACAGAAAATGAAGCTCAATATATGTCTAACTCAAGGATAGAAACAAACGTTTACTTTGAAAACGTTTCTAATGAAAAACTAAATTTATAGCAACCATTGTTACATCTTGTAACTCCTTCCACATCTATAATGTTAAAACTAGTGTTTAAGTAGTCCTCAATACATCTTAATGTTTGAAATATGAAACCATTTGGTCTCATTCTATGCTTTGTCGAAGAGGTTTTTGTCGGTGTTTGTGATCTTAAAGTCACAGATAAGATAACGATGGTGGATAAGAAAAGACTGCAATGTTTTACAACAAATTAAAATAATAAGTAGAAATTTAAACCAACAAGGTTTTTAAATTTTCATAAAATTGAAAAAAAAAAAAAACTTACTTCTGAAAATGTAAATATATAAAATAGTTTTTATGTAAACTACTGTCTTTGTTTCTCTAGTTCATTTAAGTGGGATTAGCTTTTTTTTCTTCTAGCGGACGTAATGCTATAAGGAAATTAGAAATATAAAATAATTAGACTAAAGTTGATGATATTGTTTTGAATATACAGAATAATTTATATTAAAAGAAAAATATGTGTAATAAGTTCAATGAATTCATCAATCATTCTTTTTTATTATGAATAATTCGGTATTATGGTTAAGAAATATATTGATGTTTTCATACTTGTCATCACTTTTTGGGTATGTATCATTTTTCTTTTCAAACACATTTTTAATTTAAGAACAAGTTTAAAAATGCATCCTCAACGTGAAGAACCATTAGCTTTTAGAAAATGTTCTTAAACAACAATGTTTTCATACTTATCATCACTTTTTGGGTATGTATCATTTTTCTTTTCAAACACATTATTTCTTAATATAGAATTTAATATTATTATTTCTTAATGTAGAAGTTTTAGATAAGTAGTTGGTGAAATAGGACTCCTCTATTTGGTAGACCAAGTTGTGGATTAGATATCTAAAGCACTCATGAACACACGCATGACTTAATAAACATAACACAACGATAGATATGAGAATTGTGAGATGTATTGTGATTGATAAACTAGTAAGACATACAAAATGTTTTTGTTCATATAACTTGTTATACTAACTATATTATGTATTAAGTTTATCAATCTAGGATTGGTCATATAACTTGTTATATCAGTTTTGATGCATCATCTTATATGTGGAGATTGTTGTAAGATATTGCAAAAAAAATTTAACAATCTCTCCAAGTGTGACGCCAATCTCTGCCTCCACCTCAAGTCCAATGCACGGTTTTGATTCACATCATGTGGAAGTCTAGATTTGGTTCCTATTTGTTAGAAGGTGGCTCACATAGTTTTAGATGCAAAGTTTCATATATGTGAAGCAAACATTAATTTTCCCCACTAGATCCGCAACCATGATCCGCAACCATGCCCTTGTGCTTTAAAAGGAAAATTACTTATTCTTTGGTCACCTTATGCTCAAATTTGCTATGTTCTCAAAACAGTTCAACTTTTCATTTGTTTTGCATAAGAGCTTCAAGCCTCATTTTTTTCCTATAAATAGAGTCTTTTTCTTCTCCAAAAGTCACATCATTTTTTACCTTCTTTTATTTTATTTCTTCTCCTTCTTTTCTATATTCTAGTTTATTTTATTTTTAAAAGAGTTTGTTTGCTAATTCTGACATCATCGATACTAACATATGTTTTATGATCTACGTGTTGGATTAATGTATTTTACTAAAGAACACAAATGTTAACTTAAAGAATGCATAGATTTCATAATTATTTTAGATATTTTCAAAATTATATTTTTATTAAAATAATTGTTTGAGAAATTATTTTATAAAAGAAATATTTAAATTTCACATAAATTAAGTTAAAAATTTTTGCATAAATTATTCTTAGTTTACATTTTTTATTTAATTTAATGTGAGTGTGTAAATAAATTGACAGTGTTAAAATTTATCATGATTTTGATAAATTTTTTATAATAATAATATAGATAATGTTCAATTCTTTTAAATTACATATAGAGAGGAATATCTACATTTAGTCTTCATTATTCTTATTTTTATATTTATTTATATACTGACACATTTATGTTTATTTTAAATTATTAAAACACTTGTTGCTCGTTAGATAATTTAAGAATTGAATGAACGAGAATATAAGTGTGGATAATATTCAATTCTATAAATTAAGTATAGAGATAAGATGAATTTAAATTTTATAGGATTTAGGATTTTGATCTTCAACCTTATATCCATCCCTATCTTTATTTTTATTTCCATATTCATGTTTATATGGAGACACTCGTATACATTTTAAATTATTAAAACATTTGTTTACTGTGATGGTAATCTAAAAAACTTATTTTACAATATTTTTTATTCTTTAATTTCGGTTCATGTAAAAACTTTTTTTTTCCATTATAATTTTTTTTTATTCTTTCTCTTATTTGACTTATTCAATTAAATCATTTATATATTATTTTCATAATTATTTTTTTTATACTTATTTGTCTTTCCTATTAACACGTAATATACGGCAGTAAAAATTATTAATTTAAGATTTTAAAATTTATTATTATATCATCTTCAAGTTTAACTTAAATTATATTTTATTTTAGTGTATAATTGTTTATTTACATTACATTAATTACGAAATAAATATTAATGACACAATTTTTTAAAACATGTGTTGCACTATTAAGTTAAAATTAACTGAAAATAAAGAAAGTCGTTTGTGTCGTGTCATTTTCACTTTTTTTTTTTTCCTAATATTGTAGTTTTTTTTGTCGTACTACATATTTATCAAAACCCACTCGATTGACTTTATAATACTTGACAAAGTTTAACTAATAACATAAAAACTTGATTTTAAGAACTAATAGAATATGTTATTATAGGAGTGGATCACAAATAAACTTATACTATGAATATAATTTTATTTAAACCGAAAATATCTGAATTAATCAAATAGCTAATATCTGACATGGTTTAAATTGAGTATAGCAATGCACATGTACATATTCTTTTTATTCGGTCTTAATATCTTACTTCATTTTAAATTATTAAATTATTCTTAGTTTATTTGATATTTTACCTTAAAATTTGTATTATTATAATTTATTTTGTATTATTTGTTAAGAAAGGAAAACTTATATTTTTTATATTAAAATTTTGATAACATAATACTTTCTTTACTTTATTTTATTTTTTGAAATCATTTAATAAAAATTTGATTAGATATAAATATAGTGATCAGCCAATAAAAATACGACAGTTCTTTGACCTGTGAAGGGTGGACTGAAGTACGAAATGCCTTAGCTGCTTTTGCCGGTCAGTCACGTAAACGACCAGCCCTAGCATCTAGATTTCCCTTTCATTTTCGTAAGTTCTACCAATATCATTTAGGTAAACACAGTGCTTACAAAATAAATTTTGATAAGGAATCTCGCTTCCCATGGAAAGACTATGATTTTAGTATGGTACGAATATCAATATGAATAATAATAAATCTTTAAGTAATTTTTTTCTTGTAATGGATATTTATGTTACCACTATTTGAATTTTAAATTACTCCACCACCAAACAAATAAAAATTGAGTGACTTTCTTTTGAAACAAATGACTTCTAAACTCTGATCTAAATTATTTGTATTTTTTATCTAATTCTAACTTGAGTGTCTGAGTGCTTGTACGACTCCTTTTCGAAACAGTAAAATTTGAAATACTTAAACAACAAGAAAGGAGCGAGCGTAAAGAGCAATCAAGGAACAATTCTATAAGACATTATTGTTGCTAAAACCAACCGTCTCTCTTAAAAACACAAATCATATTTGGAATACATTTTTATCACCTTTCTAACAAAACCAACCATCTCTCCTAAGAACACAAATCATATTTGGAATACATTTTTATTATTTTTCTAACAAACATAGGAATAGATATTTTCACTTTCACGTGTAATAAATCATTTTTAAATTGAGTATTTAGTAAATGAAAAAATTTTGGTCTAAGTCTGAGAAAAAATATATCTGGAGGGGAAAATTTTGGATGTGAAAAGAAAAGTTTATGTTTTTTCTAGGGGGAAAGATATGAATACACACCACACGTTTATTGGGTCCGGGCTGACCTAAGATATAGAATCGAATGAGGACTTCAACACTGATCCAAACAATACATGTTAGGTTGCCATGAGCAAGGGGCAAGAGGGAGATGGAGGGCCTTCAAATTTATTTTCTTATGTTTTCCCTTTCTTTCAAAAATGTTTCACAATTTTTCCTATCATTTTTGCCTTCACTTATCTCCATTAAAGTAGACTTATTTCTTGGGACCCTCTATATCAAATTCTTTAAATCA
>Ga0209489_109385_pt1 | contig 12226 bp, 6 predicted proteins | sample SiratrowhiteBW_FD_187527 | JGI IMG/M metagenome (GOLD analysis project Ga0209489, IMG submission 187527) | Root nodule microbial communities of legume samples collected from California, USA - Siratro white BW (SPAdes) (version 2) | ecosystem: Host-associated > Plants > Roots > Nodule | place: USA... | reverse complement strand
TTTTTTATATATATATATATATATATATATATATATATATATATATACCATTAATGTTATTTTTTATGTTGAATAAAATTTAAAAACTTCTCCCCGGATTATTGGAAAACAAAAAATAATTTGGTAGACAATTTAATGAATAAACGCCTACAAAACTTGGGTGTAAAAATTTATCACAATAGATAATTTATAAGTATAATAGAATAACAAATAAAAATTGTTTCTATATAGCTTTAACCAACTTGAGTTGTATTTAGTTTTACTTCAAGAAACTCTTGAAGAGTTCTATTATAATCAACCATGATTGTAATAAATATTTCTACTACCACTTCTAGTTGACATGCGTGCATAATGTAATTTTGGAAAATCTTATTAATATTCATGAGATTAAAAACATTAAGAACTTTTTCACACAAAGTCACTTTCGACTAAGTAATACATACAATTAAACACTCTTGATAGAGACTCTAACCTCAGTAAATAAAGGATATAGCATTGACTTTCTTTCAATGAGAATTTTCATATCTTGGAGAATAGAGAATTATTGTAAATAACTTTGATCTCTTGTCCAATACTTTGTTTTTGTCATCTTTTGATTTTTTATATCTATTATAAATAAAAAAGGAAAATATATCATGGGTAATAGATAAAATATTTTTTATGTGAGATATTATATATAAATAATGTTGGATATCATATATGACCAAAGTGATTAACAAGAGGATGTCATGACTATTTGTAGTCTAAGTTATCCAAAATCTTTCTTAAGACTTCTAAATGCATCTAGAATTACATGTAAATAATAGTTCTAGATCTTTCCTAAACGTGGTTGAAAATTCAATGACTAAAAGGATAGAATTTTGAAATTAAAAATTTAGAAAGAAATTTAAGAAAATACTGGAACAAATTAGGAGGTACAAATCCATGCTTGCACATCTCTCATGAATGTATTTTCTTTGCCTATGTTGACCATTCTCTTAGCCGAATTTGACTTCTTTCATTCGGGCTTCAATTTGGTTTTTTCCTGATGTTTTTTTTTTTTTTCTTTTTCAATTCCTTTACCCTGCTTGAGCTTTGAGAAAGTTTAACTAATTTTAACTATTGCTAATTACACCTAAAAATATAAGAATTAAATCCTACGAATTACAAGTTGAGAGAATAAAATTTAAAGAAAAAGAATGACTATTAAGTAAGAACAACTTGTTTTTATCACTCTTCTTGTGATTATTATAAAAATGATATATTCTTACTCTATTTTCCATGTCATTCATATATTTAGAGATTTAGGGATGACAAAACTCGTACTAGAAGATTAAATTCGTAACAAATACTAATGGATACCCACAAGTAATTGGTATCAGTATTTTAATTATTCTCTGGTTAATAAGGGTATAAATATTATGCTATTCAATTTATGGATACATGCTACCCACTAATTATTGTTAGTAAAATTTATTTAAATATTTTTTTAAAACAGTCAAGTGATCAAAATAAAATTATATGTTGAAAGAAATATTAACCATTTAAAAATTGTTTAGAATTGAATTTTATATATGCATATTTTTTATTTAAATATATGAAATTGAATTTGTTTTTGGAAAAATTATTTTCTTAAAACTTATACTTTATGATTCAACTTATTTAAATTTATTTTTAGAAAGGTCGAATTTATTAGAACTTGTATTTTATTATGAAAATTTATTTAAATTATACTTTAAAATTATTTTTTATCTAAGTTTATTTTAAAGAATTGTTTTCAGATAATTTTACTTGAAATTAAAAAAAATAAAAAAATATTTCAAATATAGATAAAATTCACATCCCAGCCCCCTCTACACACCCGGAAATTATCTTTGCAGACTTTGGACGAACTCGATCAACCTTGATTAAAAACATCAATATTTTTTAATTATTAAATACTTTTAACATTAAAATAATTTTTTATATTTAATAATAATTGAAATATTTTATTTAAACAATATTTTAAAATTTAGAATGAAAGAATTTCAAACTTTGTTTGAAAAATAAGAATTTAAAATTATTTATATTTATGCTGGGACTGGCGGCTCAGATGTGTTATAACAATAAAATGCGGAAAATGTAGCTTTTCCTACACATTGTGTAGAGGGATCACTTAAAATATGGTTATGACTACCTTAGCTTAAAGGATCACTTAAAATTGGGCTACTTTTGTAGTTTGTTACATAGAAAAGAAACTAAGTGTAAGGAATTTTTTTTGCATACGGTCACTTATATATTCTATGGAGTCTATGTCCTGCGTATAATATATTCATAATATCTCTTATAAATATATTCATATATACTGTTGATGAAAAAACAAAGGAATGAGTGATCTAATTTTCTTAATTAATATGATTATCAACATTAAAAATATCTTTTTCCTTGAATTCATTACGTCTGAAAGCTCTCATAGAAACTCATACTGTCTATGCACATCACTATAGGTGTAGTTTGTATAACCATGGTATGTTTTTGTGAATAGAGTCTATAGTATTTAGTTTTTTTTTTTCTTTTAATAATTTGAGTGATATAAATACAGCGGTAGCTCAAAGTTTTTTATGAGTATAAAGTAAATTAAAAAAGAAGAGACATTTTAAATTAATAAAATAATTTATTAAAATTATGATGTTTTTATTTAAAATTTATTTTCAAACGTTTTGTGATACAAAACTATTTATTAAATTATTATAACTAATTTCATTATATAATAAAGTTAATATGTTTAATATGTTAATATATATTGTTAATCGTAAATATATATATATATATATATATATATATATATATATATATATTTTGAAAAAAATATATATTCTTTTCATATAATTAAGATTGTCAATTAATTTATTATTTTTTAATCTTATAATTTCTTTTAAAATATTTAATTTTAAAAATAAATTTAAGCTATCAAAATCTAAAAAATCATCATCTTAAAAGTACATATATAACTCAATAATATTAATTTTTTAATACTAAATAAAAAATTAAAAATATTTTTATATATTTTAAATTGTTCAAATCTAATATAAAAAAATTAATTTTTATAATTCATTCTCAATACTTTTATCAAATTGTTTTTTTATGACTAATTCAAATTTTTCAAAAATTTAGGTTTTATATCCATTTCAAAAGTAATCTATTTGACTCAAAGAAATAAATGTATTTTCAAATCTTATCTCTATATTATTATAATTTCAAGAAATAAAGAAGTCTTTTTAATTGTTCAATAATTATTCTTACAATTAAAGATTAAGGTAGAATTCTTCTAATTGTTCAATAATTACTCTTGTAATTGAGTATTAAGGTAAAATCCTTCACCTGTAGAAGCTTAATAATAAATTCAGAGAGTATTAATTTGTTACGTTTCAATCTCTAAATTAACAATGGTTAGATAAAGTTGGGTAGGAACATTTTAATAAAATCTAATTAAGGGACGATTGTTAGATAAAATAAACTAGTAATATTATTCTCTCCCATAAAAGGTTAATAAATATGTCGAATTATATTGTCATAGACAATAATGGTGTTTCACGTTTTTTCTCTTTTCACTTCACAATTTGTTATGAGTAAACAATGAATGGTAATTAGCTTTTCTAGGCTAATAATTAAAAAAGAAATATTTTTTTATTAATTATTTGATAATCTATTTTATTTTTAGAAATAACATAATCATTAAAAAATAAATTTTTATATTTATAAAAGAAGAAGATATAAAATAAAATAATAAATATAAAGTAGATATAAAAATTTATGGATGTCAAAATATCATAATCTTACTAAAAAATATTTTCCCAAAGAAAACGATGTGCAACTCACTGTCATGAGACAAAAAGTGGCAAATACATTAAGATTGAGAAAAATAAGTATTAGTAAAGTATGAGCATAGAAGTGGTGTCAATGTCATTACCAATATGAATCAGAGTTGAAGGAAATATGGGGTGAAAAATGGTTGAGTAGCACCTTTCAATTGATTATAAGTGTTTGGTATGCCATCATCTAACGTAGATACATTGGATGTGGTGTTGCTTTTATTATTAATCAATGAAATTATTAAAAAAAATTACTACTCATGTTATTTTGATTTTTATCAATCATATAATATTATTAAAAGTTTAATATTAAAATAATATATAATTACAATTTACTAAATTATTACTCATTACAATAGTTAAAATATTATTATTTTATTATTTTGCTTTCTCAATTTAGAAGAACTTATATCAATATGTACAGATAAACTTAAAAAAAATTAATGATTCAATATATTTTTACAACGATTTGGAAAAACTAGTACCTAATAATCTTTAACAATAAAAATAATTTTTTCATAAGATAAAATTTACATGTATACTAATTTTGAAAAGTTCTCCCATATAATATTTTTAAATTCATGTATGTGTTGTAATTTATACATAAATTAATTTAATTTATAAAGAATATATTTGATTGTTTAATTTTTTATTTATTTTTCTTTTATAAGTATTTATAAAAATGTTTGTCCAAAGATACCATGTTAGTTAATTTTAAGAATCTCTATTAGTTTAGACAATAAAAGTTAAAAGAGATTAGAAATCATATTATGTGTTAGATACTAGGCTAATCATATAAAAACTTATAACTAAGATAAAAGATAAAAAGGTACCAAAATAAACAAAAAATAATAATGTAATTTTAATAAAGAAAATAAAATTAAAATACTTTTCTCTCTAACTCTAAAAGAGAAAATGATAACATTATATCAAGATAACTACTAAGTTAATTTTAAACGTAAAATTATTTGTTTCTCTTAATATTTTTCTTTTAAGCACTAAAGTAATAAAAAAGAAAAAAATTGATTTTGATGTGTCTTCTTGAAAACTTTTTTTTTTTAAATAAATAAAGTAAGTACTCAATTAAAATTCTTCTAATGTTGAGACTTATCTTCTCATTTCTATCACTTGAAGATTTTGATTAAAGTAATCAAATCCTCACATCATATTTTATTTTGTCATCCATGTTTGCTTATTCTTTTAATAGGTTACATTAAGGTTGAACTTATATAAACTTATCAATGCTAACTGATTTTGTCATAATATTTACTGAATTCTAATTGTGAATCTTTTGTATATTTATACTTCTTTTTTCTATTACTTTTCAAATAAATAGTAACTTATCCCTATGTGTTTTGTCTTGAAATGAGAGGCAATATTCCTTGTCATGTGTAAGATATTTTGCCTGTCATAACATGTAACAATATTTCAGCTTGTGCCTAACTCCATTAATATTTTAATCCATATACTCTTAGCATGCTTGAGTACCTGCCACATGATCAACTTCTATAATAAGCAGAGCTACAAAATCATATAACTTTGATGACCAACTTATTGTCTCTCCTAAATACATAACCAATAATAGATTTTATTTTTATTAAGATCACTTACAAAATTTAAACTAACAACTAATACTAATCATTCAAAATATAACATAACACTTAAGGTTCCTTTGTATATAAAATCCTTTTAATAACACTCCAATATTTTTTACTATAATTTGCTATGAATTTACTTAACACTCTCATTACTTATGCAATATATGATCTTCTACAAATAATGTCATGCACATAAAACTTCCAACCATAGACACATACAATATTTGAAACATTTTCGTTCTCTTTGATTCATTGATAGTACTTATACTTCAAGATAACTTATAATTAATAGGAAGTGAGATAAAAATTTGCTTGCAATCTTACATATTTAAGCATCACATAATATTAGTAAATAATTCTTCTAAAAAATCTAAAGCTTCCTATCTTTTCTTGTAATTTGCATTCCAAAAATTTTGTTAACACATTGAAAATATTATAAAAATTTATACATGTCATGCTAGTTAACACACTTTAACACATTTAAATTGTAAAATTAATTCATGTTACTTTTTCAATGCAGTATTTGGAAAGTTTGAAACCCTTAAAATAAAAATAACTTCAATTGTCGATGCGGAACTTAATGTTTACTTGGCAATCGTTGTATTAATTTCTTAGTACTAACGTCGTTCGCATACCAGGGTTTGGTGTTTCAAATACTTTTCATGACGTAATTTTTTAATTATATATTTTTTCTAATAGGTTCCTTATACACATAATTTCGTATTAATTAACTCACTTTCGAACTAACGTGAACAGAAGAAAATGTGAAAGAGAAATGTTTCTTGTGATTAAATTGGTTTGATAGTTCCCTTATTGTTTTGAAGTCAAATACTCAAATTCTGTTCAAAGTCACTCAAGTGCAACAGTATCAGCATAACCTGCCATATGCCAGAGCTTTCCAGGATCAGGCAAAAGGGAAATACCACTTTCACACAGTTCCTCCATTTTATGTGTTAAGCAATATCCAAATACAGTAGCTACAGGCAGTGGCAGATGAAGTACACCTGCAGATAGAGATCTTCCCTTTCTGCCTCAGTACATGATGTTAAGCTTCAATATGAAGCCATTCTTGGATCAGTTTCTCTCACTCTCTCATCTTTGAAGTCTCTTAATTGTATGAGATCTATAAGTCTATATGATTATTTTTTCTATTTCAAAAAAAAGTCAAATGTTTTTCTTTTTAAATAATTAATACATGGTTCTCCTTTGTTCTCTCTACAGATTTGGATGAAAATTACATTATGGAAGGAAACTATCTGAACAGAAATAGTAGTAGTACTCCCCAAAGAGAAGATAGCTTTGGCTTTGAGGAGCATACATGGGGAACTTCATGGCCTGCTAGAAACTATGCTTGCAGCTTCTGCAAGAGAGAGTTTAGGTCTGCTCAAGCATTGGGAGGACACATGAATGTTCACAGAAGGGATAGGGCTAGATTGAGATCATCCTTATCTTCATGGGTTTCTGAATGCCCTAAGCCTAACCCTAGCCCTAAGCCTAATATCCCAACTCTTCCACCAACATCTTCATCACCATCTCCTTTACCTGATGAGCCTTTGAACTGTGCACATCCTTCTCCACGTTGCAGTCCTTGTCTCACTTTGTCTTCTTCACCCTTCCCAGCTTCTTCCAGTGGAGACAAGAAACCAAGACTCACACCTTCTCATTCTCAGTTTCCTCTTTTGAGTCCCCAAAGCTGCGAAATTAAGATGATGATGATGAGTAACAACACAAGGAGTGGTTTGAGTGCTGATGAGGAAATGAAGGGCTGTGTAGAGGAGGAGGAGCACAAGGGTTTCAAGGACAATGAGCAAAACATCACGTTGGAATTAGGAATAGGGTTGCTTAAACACCAAGAGGAGAAGTTAGATTTGGAGCTTCGACTCGGGCATTTCTAGCCAGGTGCAATTTTTACCAAACTAATTAATGTATGGCCAACATTTCAAGTAATTTGCAACTTCAGATTGTTTAAATTTCTTGCACCAGTAATTCAGAAATCTATTCAAGCTGCAGTTTTATATTATATATGTTAATTCTACATTTCAAGGTCTTAATCATTTTGTGTGCTTTGATTTAGTAATGTGGGGTTTAGCACTGTCATGTAGCTTGAGCCTATACTCAAGCCAATGAGTGGTCGATCCAAAGTACCTAGAACACCAATTTGAAGCAATGGTCAAGTGATAGAAATAAAAAGACATAAATCACTAACAAAGGGTAACATTGAATCTTCAATTAATTAAGATGTCAAATTATCACAATGTTGCTATAGGTCTCATGAATTGGCAATCAATTTTGCTCTTGGATGATCTTCATTCTTCACCTAAAGAGTCTAAAACCCAATGAGCATTCTTGTTTAGTTTGACTCAATATTATTTCCCATACACTAAAATTCCCTCAGCCGGTGTCTCTAGATACATGAACATGTGACTCCGAAAATGTATTCTAAGAACATCCATGCATTTTCCTGGGTATATATGAACCCGTAGCCATTACGTTTATGATTTTTTTTTTCAACAAAAAAAAAAAAGAATAAATTAAAATTATATATTAGGATGTTCCAACTAGAGAGAATACAAAATATAGGATAAAACGTTTTTCTGAACTTATAACCTAACCTAAATAAAGAGACCTACAAATTGTATTCAAAACTAGCCTAGTTTGACTGAATGTGTTTGCATAAACAAAAATAAATAAACAAAAACATATGTAATTATTAGAAAGAACGTTTTCGTTTGAAATCTAAAAATCCTATCAAGGAATTGAATGCTTGGAATGTTGTTAACATGTCGTCCTTACACAGCAATATGTCGGTGTTGTTTCTTTAGATATATTGTCATCATAAGACATAAAATAAGCAGTTCGTATCCATAATTTTCACACACACACATGTATTTAATGCTGCTGCTTTTGGTACGTGATGATAGGAGACCAAAAAAAGTATACGAACAAGAAACAATCATGTATACGATTACGTTAGCATAATATAAATGCGACTATGGGAGTGGAATGAAAAGGAAGACCCCAGAAATGATGTCAGAATCAGGGACATTCAACATGTCACGAATTAGAAGTCTTTTTCAGATTGAACTGTTGAACAGAACAAAGAGGACAGAGAAAGCAAGGCGAGAGAGATGAATGCACCACTACATAATAATATAAATAGTGTACAATTTATACATTGATAGGTGGAAAACTCAATTCTTTCTTCCTTCTCCAATTTATTCAAAATGGTTGCTTTGGTGTATAACGAAAGCATGGTGTTTCCCAGGATTAGATGTTTCGCATGTTCCCTATGTGATGTGGCTCCATACCATCATGACCTTTCCCTAACCAGAAACTCTTAGTTTTTTACAGTACCAATCAAAACAAGAAATGCTTTTCTCTCTCTTATTGGTGTGTCAAATTCAGTACCCGAGATTAAGTAGATTAGTTATGTATTAGAATTTGAATTTTCATCTCATCATAGAGTGTCTCAGTTGATGTTCAGAAACTTCAATCTATACGTAAAATAATAAAAGTAATTTAAAGCAATTTTAATTTCAATTCTCTTTCTTCTTGTAGTTAAACACGTTCTCAATTTTACACAATTGATTTTTAAAGAAAAAAAATTACTTATCATTTATAAATTCCCTTTTTCTAGTCCGTCTTAAATTGAAGTTTTTTCATAAGTATTACTAGGTTTGATGTATAGATAATAACATGGTAGGTGATTATTTTTAATAAATTCTAATATCATCTTAAAATATTAGTTCATGTATTAGTTTTACAGAATCAAATTACAAAAGAAGAAGTATCTTTTACTATTATACTTTTTCTAGGAACCATTCCCAATATTATGTATTAATATTAAGTTCATGAGATTGTATGAGTAAGGAGAGGTTTTAAACTTAAGAGAAGCGTAAGGTAAATGGAGGGCTGAATTAGCTTAGAAGAATTGAATTGAAGTGTGTATAGTGCAATGATGTCAGAAAGGTATATGAATGAGGAATGAAGATGGGGAAGATGGAGATATATGTACAACAAATGCTGCTAAAGTGCAGTTTTAGTGAAAGAAAGAAGAATGGGATAAAGTAAGCTAGTCGGCGCACGTCACTATCCTCTTCCATTACTTTTCCTTTACCCAAACTACCTTTGCCATCAATGACTACTCCCCAACCTTTCCCTAAACAACAAACAACAAAACTAATAAACTACCTTTTCTCTCCTTTTTCATCTTGAATCATATAAAATTTTGTGATTTTCTCACACTGCGATGTACCCTTTAAAATCCTTCTATACTTCGTGCAAATCCTTTCACTATTCAGCGTTCTGTGGCTACATGTATTACTATGTGGGCTTCATGACATTTTGGATCACAGTTTAAGTCCATCGAGTAATTTGAAAGTATATGGCACATTACACACTTTGTGAAGGAAAACAAATTCAGGCTTCAATTTAACTAGAATATTACTTTTAATAACTCAAATTGTATATGCATATTCTAGTATGCATCTGGGTCCCTATTCATCAAACATGAAATCCCTTGATCATCAATAAGTTATGTTGAGTTTATTCGGTGTGAAGCGATAAGTAGAGGTTTAAATATTAATTTTTGGCATGATAAGTGGATTAGGGTGAATTACTGGCCAACAGGTTCAACAAGCTATATTTCAATTCTCCTGCTAAGGATGGCAGGTTAGGTGGTAAGAGGGAGCATGGATATGGAGTCTGAAGTGTAGAAGTGCATAGTTTCAATGTAAAAAACCTCAAGTGAAAGCATTCATGCATTATAAACTCAAACCTACCAAGTCAGTGGAAAGGAAGAGTCGGGATTATTTTCTGTCACTTCATTCAATTATACAAGACAATTTATTCCAAGAGAATTTAAGTTTTTACTCCAACCTCTTGTTTGTTTGAAAGTTATCTCTAAAGAGTGTGTTTGGTTGGACCAATTTGGAAGGATTTACTGTTTAAGAAGGATTTACTGTTTAAGAAGATGAATTTGAGTGGACGAAGGCTGTTTGACTGACCTAATTTGGGAGAATAGATCCGGGGAGATTTGCAGGATGAAATCTTTGTTTTCATCCTTGTTAATGGGAAGAGATTTGAAGGAATGAAATTGAAAATTACCAAATAACCTTTATAAATGAGGTGGAAATTACTTTATAAGTGACTTATGACTTTTAAATAGAATAAATGCTCCAGAATATTCTAAAGTATTGGTACATAACTAAAATAAAAAGTATTTAATAAAAAAAATACAAAATATTATTTATATTTTTACTAATCATTATTTTAAGAAAATTTAATTACAAAATGATTAAAAGTAAACAAATATCAAATATAACATTTAATACTAATCATATATATGTTAATAAGAGTATTTAATTTTGAATAATTACTTTTAATTAAATATTATTTATTAATATTTTTTATTTCAAATTTAAGCATACCTTTCATTTGTTTTAATCAATTTAAATAAACTGTTTATATGCTTTTTATTATAACATATTAATATTTTTATAGAAATAAAATAAGAATTCAAAAAATTTGTATTTAATCTCTTAAAAATATAGTAAAACAACATTTAACTTTTTAAGTAAGAGAATTAATAAAAAGCTAAATTTAGAAAACATTTACAATTATTATTAATATGTACTAGTATCTAAGAAATACAAATTGCAAAATATTTTTATTTAGACTAATAATTTTAAAAGTTTCAATTTAAGTAAAATGTAATTTATACTTACAAAAATAGTAGTAAATTTCAATAAAAAAAATAATTTAGATAGTAGGAATTTTTTTGTACAGATGTCAGTTAATTATGATTTAGACTAGATTATATATTTTAATAGAATAATAAATTTGTGATTTTATTACATTAGTGAGGATTAATGTTTAATTTTAAATAATTTAAAAGATATGTTTTAAATAATTTTAGTAATGTTTTTTATATTAAAATCAATTTAATCCAATTCATTTTAATTTTTTATCATTTTATTTCACAAGGGTTAATTAGTAATTTAAAAAATATATCAATTAAAAAATTAAAAACAAATCTATAATATCTATCAAATCATTTCCAAACTTTGATAATCAATCTCCTCAAATCTCTTTAATCTTACTATCCATAAACAACTCTCACAATCCACTCAAATCTCTTTAAATTCATTCTCTCAAATCTACTCCTCCAATCTAACAAATTCTAAGAAAATTCATTTCATTTAGAGGTTAGTCCGGGTAGAATTGCAATAAAAGATAATCTTACATTGGGGAGTGCAAGGTGGTTGTTGTGCGGGTTGGTAGAGGAAACAACTAATAATTTATTATTTGAGTGTGACATTGTTGAGAATTTGGAGTTTATGTAGTAAATGAGTTGGTATATATGCATGCTTATCGTGCAATTGGAAAGAACATATGCCATTATATATGCATGCTTATCGTGTAATTGGAAAGAACATATGCCATTATCTGGTGGATCTCAATTGCAGTAACAATAAAGGTGTGGTCGATTTGGTTCTAAAGGAATTATATTAGTCTGAAGAGATTGATCTAGTGAAATTTTTCACCTTGGCTTATTTTTTCTTGAAGAAATGTGGTAGGTTTAAGGAAGGAAGGAAGTGGATTAGTTGGCTTGAGCGTTATTTCCAATTTGAGCCAATATGTTGATTGCACATCTGTGAGCGTACTCGAGTGTTTTTTTTTTTTTTTTTTTTACAACAACAAATGATATATAGATTCAAACACAAACAGATGTTTCAAACCAATTACAAAGTTTCAAATAAGCAACCTTATAATTACAATTCTATTAGTGTTATCACT
>Ga0209489_109384_pt1 | contig 12227 bp, 5 predicted proteins | sample SiratrowhiteBW_FD_187527 | JGI IMG/M metagenome (GOLD analysis project Ga0209489, IMG submission 187527) | Root nodule microbial communities of legume samples collected from California, USA - Siratro white BW (SPAdes) (version 2) | ecosystem: Host-associated > Plants > Roots > Nodule | place: USA... | reverse complement strand
ATATATATATATATATATATATATATATATATATATATATATATATATATATATTAAAGTTGGGTCAAATGGTTAAATTGACCACCTTAAAAGCAAGATTGGTTGGCAAAGATACAAACATATATATAGTCTTGATTATGCTGATACATTCTAGAGTGGCCAAAATGACCATTGTTAGACTTTTCTTCACCATGGCCCTATTCTCCATTGGCCTCTCCATGAGTTGAATATCAATAATGCCTTTCTTCATGAAGACCTAGAGGAGGAAATCTACATGGAGAAACCTTCTGGATTAGTTTGAGTTGCGCCGATCTCTCTATGATCTTAAACAATCACCACATGCTTCGTTTTGGAAAATTCCGCCATTGTACAGAACTTTGGGTTTAGTGAAATAGATTATTTTGTCTTTTGTTGTCATACCTCTATGGAGTAATTCTTGTACTTAATTGTGTACGTTGAGGATATAGCCATTATAGGAAATGATGTCACTAAAATTTTTAAGCTAAAGAAACATTTATGCAATTGCCTTTAGACCAAAGATCTTAGATGTCTTAAATACTTCTTAGGTATTGAAGTGACTTGATCAAAGGAAAGTATTGTAATTTCTTAGATATCCTAAATGAAACAAGCATGGTCAATTGTGGACCTATGGATAGCCTTATGGATCCAGATCAGAAATTAATGGCAGAATAGATTGATCTCTTCTCAGACCCAGAAAGATATAAAAGACTTGTTGGGAAATTTATTCATCTCACTGTTACTAGACTTGACTTGTCTTTTGCATTTGTAGTAAGTACTAAATTTATGTGGGCTCTTCGTCTAGATGAGTGGATCATTGTCATTCACATCCTCAGATACCTCAAAGAGGCTCCATGACAAGGATTGCTGAGGGAAATAATTAGATGACTAGGTATTGTAATGCTGATTGGTTAGGATCTCCAATAGATAGGCAATACACAGGTGGGTATTGTGTTTTCATTGGATGAAATACCGTTCCTTCGGAAAACAAGAAACAAAATGTGGATGCTCAATCTACTGGTGAAAGTGAGTATAGAACGATGTTATCACTCACTTGTGAACGTGTGAGGATAAAACAATTCCTTCAAGAGCTGAAATTTTTTGAAATTCAAGAAGTGAGCATGTGCTGTTGTGATAAACAAACAGCTATTCACATTGCAACCAATCCTATTTTTCATGAGAAAACCAATATAGAGATTTATTGTCATTTTGTTTGAGAGAACTTGTTTGTCTTGAGAGGACCTAAAATTAAATTTATATGTTCCAAGCTTGGTACATACAATCTGTATGTTCCTGTTTAGGGGGGACTGTCATAATTGTTTAACTTATTTGAATGGGTTAACTTGTTAAAAAAGGTTAACTTATGGATTGTAGGGGGACTGTCATAATTGTTTAACTTATTTGAATGGGTTAACTTGTTAGAAAAGGTTAACTTATGGATTGTATTACTTATCTGACCTATGTGTAGGTTGATCATTAGATTACTTTTCTAGATATCTTTGATGTATGGATTCTTTAAATGAATGAATAAGCTATAAGAGATGATGTAATTGCTTAAGCATTTTTTCCATATTTCTCTCTCAAGTGTATAGGTGCTCTCGGCTAACTGGTATCGGAAGAACTCTGCTACATAAAATTATGTTAAAGCTATTGCTAGCTGAATTAATTTTTAAAATTTACATCCTAGGACTCTTTGCCGATTTCATCACATGTTGTATGTTATATAAATACATAATTTCTGGCTCAATTAACAAATATAATATTTTTGGACCGGGGGTTAGGTGGTGAATTGGAGCAGGTGAACCCTGCCACTTAATTTTAACCCTCTTTGAGCAAGATAACCTCTTTTTGGAGTTTATATTGTTTGCTTATGTGGACATATGCTTCAGAGTTGCACTGTGTACCCATATTAGCTGACAGCCTGTTCTTTGTTATAATTTGTGTGGTGTGGTTGTGTACAGGTAATAACTATTGAACCCGGAGTGTACGTCCCAGCTTCTTTTAATGGTCCAGAGAGGTAACTTTTACGGTTTATTAAAGAGCTTTTTTTTTTCGAATTGATGATTGTCCGTTGCTTACTCCTCTCATGAAATTTTCCGGTTACCAGCTAAATCTACTGAAGAATGCTAATTTACGGGAGTTTGGTTCCCTTGACTAGCTCCACGAATTTACCCTTCATTTTTCCTTCCAAGAATCTGGTTTCATATACCAGTTTGTTAAAGCTTGAATTGAGTATCCTGATTACATAATTTCCAAGGATGTTTAAGCACCAATTACCCTGTTTTCTCATAATCTTCTCGTTCCCTAAGGTCTTATTTGGAATTTTGGAAGGAGTCTAGTCATTCACTATCTAGGGTGTTCTTATACCGTCAGAAAAAGGAAATAGCCATTCCCTCCAAAATAGGAATGTATTTCGTTCCATCAAGATTTACTGCAATTACCTCTATACCATGTCTTCTCTAAAAATGAGAAAAGTCATTTTCTGCCAGTGGCTGCACCATCAGGGTCCTACCTTCAATCACCAACTGCCACTGCCACCAACTCCTTCTCGTCATAAATAACATTTTATTATACTCTTATTTATAGGACTGGAATGGAGTCATTTAATCATATGCACTAGGCAGTGGAATGGCTATTCCTTTCTCTTCCGCATTCCTATCTAAATCATTGAACCCAATGGGGCCCGAGGTTCTAAAGATGTGTAGTTTCTAAATTATTCAAGCCATCAAGAGACATGTGTCCGTTTTTGGAGCTCAACTTTTTCATATGCAAATTAAGAATCTTACTTGAGTTAATCTGTTTCAATCGTAGTATCATTTGGACATTTGGGCAAACATATTACGGATTTTATTCCTCTCATCTGTATTCTACTTGCTGTGCCTTTTTTGTCAATCGCTGCCCTGTTCACAATTTCCGTTACCTCATTTAAATAATCTCAATATTTGTTCGCCATATATTCCGTATGAACATTTTAAGTTTTTTCACTCTTGACATTAGATGTTGTTTCATGTGCATATAATAAATGTTGGAAGATGTCTAATTGCAGGTATCGAGGCATTGGGATACGGATTGAGGATGAGGTTCTCATCACAGAAACTGGTTATGAGGTAATTTCTCTAAAAATTTTGCAGTTGATCGCTGAAACTAGTATTTAAATTTGTGATGGCTTGGTTATTTGCTAATTGTGCTTCTTTTGAGCGTTAGAGTGATGAATGAAAGATGCATGAGGTTGTAATAGAAGAGTTCAAATAAATACTTTATCCTTAAAAGATAAACGGCTAAGCACTTGCGCCATTTGAGTTTCACAATGCCCTCCTTTACATATTATTATCTAATATGCCCCTTTTCTATTGTTATGAACTCGACCTCTCCAAGCCGAATTTCACACCATGAAGGATAATAATGTGTTATGGTGCTTAAAAAACTCAAATGGAGGCACAGTGGTAAAAACGGAGGATGATTGTTCGGTTTAATCTAAATTTTGATTGTTAATTCTTGTCAAAGCTGTATGGAAAAATGGAGAGAAATAACATGAACAAATATAGGTGAAAATTAAAATGAAAATTAAAAGTGGTTTTGTTAAAATGAAATAGAAAAGTCTTAAAAAGTAAGGACGGAGAAAGGAATGAAAACAGATTAAAAATAGTAAACTGAATCTTACTATTTTTAAAATTATATAGTTCAATTTAATTCCATCTTCTCTTTCGACTTCCATTTCTTCCCCACCAAACATCATTAATGAGTTTGTGATACGCGCTGCTATGGTACGGTTTTGTAATTACCCTTGATGAGTTGTCAAGTATTTTAGGGATTGCTGCTTCTCTCAAGTTGGTTTCTGAAATCCGTACAGTAGTAGTAGAATTTCTTGGTCAGACACAATCGTCTTGGACAGTGTCATTACCTGAGTAATCTGTTAGTTCTGAGGCATAGTTTTCGAATCACAAACCAATAAATTGAAGAATGTTGGTACATTAGAAACTAATCAAGGTCATTAATCTCCATCAATTATCTTCTAATCAATCAGAATTAAGTCGTTAGAGTATTTACAAACTTGGATGTACTAGGTTTAATTCAATAAATTCAATTGATTTCCACATCCCTCGAAGCAAACGCAGTTTAAGTGAATATTTACTCTGAAATTCCTAGTTTGTATTCAGAATATTTTGTTAATGGAAAAGGTCTAATCTTCTTGGTTAAGGAAGAGGTATATTATATCCATTGTTTCTACTGGTATCAAAATAAACAGCAAGCAACTATCAGACAAAACTTTCAAAGGAAATAAAGTGTGACATGATTAATGCATAACTTTGCCTTTTAAACATGTTTTTATGAGTTTGATCATTAGACTTGTGTGTGAAAAAACATCTATTTAGAGAGGTCAATTTTTTTAAATATATTTCAATATTTAAAGGGATTAATCCTTAACTTTGGGTTGAAAGATCTTAGGTGTATACTTAGAGAAAGACGGTTCTTAGATTTAGTTTCAGTCTCTTGAGAGTTTGCGGTGATTTCTCTGAGCAACACATGTACTATACTATTTTTTTTACACCTCATATGTGAACACCTTACAAGGGTCTTACATAGAAAATTGGTTACAAAATTAATAAGTAACTTTACATTGAAAATCATGTAACGAATACATTGGAAATCACGGTGGAGTAAATTAGTAACGTTTCTGTGAAACCCTAATTACTATATTTTTTTACTTCTTCAGCAATATCTTGTCACATTATATTTTTTTTTGTGTGACCATGTTAATAGTGGGAATTATCTAATCGCATTAGTTAACTTAATGTTAAACAACTAAAGCAACTATGACAGAACATTTAATTTGTGTTTTTCTGCAAAATCTACAGATTGTTTGTCCTAAATAGATACTAGTGACAGTGAATCAGTAACTAATATTTAAGTTGTTGGCAAACAACACAGGTCCTAACGGCATCAATCCCAAAAGAAGTGAAGCATATTGAGTCCTTGCTAAACAATTTCTGCCATGGAATGGGAACGCTGGACGGCCAAAACAACTAAAGAGATTAACCCAACTGATATATTCCTTATGTTAGCAGTTGCAGACAACAACCAGAACAGTGAATCCGTGAGACGTGCATGCCATTGTTTGGAGCAGTAACTAAATTTTTATCCTTTGTTTGGTCTCCTGCATATTTTTTCAACCTGTGAAACATGTACTCTGATCTTGATGAGGAAAACGAGGTGGTCGAAGGTGGGGATATGTTATTTACGGGTGTGTTAGTGTTAGGATTTGGATGATAAAAAATAAATTACAGAAAAAAATGGGAAACCATACATTTGATTTGATTTTATTCTAAGAGCAGAACAGAATGAGATGAAAATAGAAAAATAATTAGTTTTTATATTCTGTGGTACAATTTTTAATATTTTGTCTATTCATGCTTTCTTTCTCTGCAATTGAAGGGAACTTTAATTGATTGTTGTTCCATTGCCTTGATGATCCAATTAATGGCTCATTCCTGTTCTGTTGTAAATGATTGATGATTGGGATATCAAGAAGTGTCCGACTGCAGATAAATTGTTCAGTGCTGTTGGAATATAAAGGTTGAAATATGAAAAAGAAAATACTTTTTACATTATTCTATTTGTTTAATTAGTTTTGTGTGCGGGTTTCATATCTTGCAATCATTTTAATTTGAATTGTAGATTGTCTTTACGATTGCATTTCTGCAACTTATTCCCTGTTCTCTTAATGATGTTTTTCAATAAAAAAGTATTTTTTTTTATTTTAAAATAATATATACTAATTAAATATATTTTTTGATTTAGATGAAACAAATCTTAAACAATTAATATAAAGGAACAGAGTAGTATTACTTTTTATCAGATTTTGGAGTGTGATGAATTTTTTTATTGAGAAGTGAACTGAAATGTATAATTTATAACTATGTTTGTCATGCTTTCATTAAATATATTGACTAATATTTTAAGTGAATTACACTTAGTATTTTTAATATTTAGTTATTGATTAATTTATCATTGTTAATTAAAGTAGTATTGAGTTTGGATATGGTTACTTTGTTATCCAATGATTAAAAATATACATATTAAAACTTATATATATATATATATATATATATATATATATATATATATATATATATATATATATATATAAAAATATATATATATATATATATATATATATATATATATATATATATATATATATATATATATAGATTTAGTTTTTGTTAATTATACCAAGACTTATTAGTGAGACTTGGAAGAATCGGAGGATAGAATAAGTTTAAAAAATTTGATTATGATAAGGTAGATTTTGAAAGACTTTGATATATTTTTTAAAAAATAAATTTAAATCTATTTCAATTTTATAAAATTAACTTCAATATTATAAAATCAGCTTAACTTATAAGGTGAGGTTTATATTTAATTACATATTATAATTTAATTATATTTTTAATTAATTTGAAATCTTTAATATATTTCCTCACATCGAAAATTTCTAGACATTTTAAACATGAAATTATGAACAAACTCAATAATAAATGACAAGATAGAAAAAAAACTCAATAAACTAGATTAAGATTAATTATGAGACTAAAAAAAAATAAAATGTAAATATTGTTCAATCTCACAAAACAAAGTTAATAAGATAATGTTTATACCTAATTCTCTATATTAATTTATTCACATATATAGTTGATATAAACATAATCAAGAATAAATAATATGTTTGCATCTAATAAAAGGAAAAGTGTTTGGAATTATTAAAAGTAATATAATTAAATTAACAAAGTTAAATTTTATGGTTAGCAGTGATAAGTATTTTTTAAAAGTCACTAGTAAGTAATTACTCACTCTATTTTTTTAAAGTTTTGTTTCAGGTTCTTTTAGAGAAACCAAGAATTACAATAATTATTTTTTACTTTAAAACAAATTATATATTTTATATTTTATATTTTTTATATTGTAGTAAATGCATATGTGTAAAAATAAAAAATAAGGGTATAGATAAAAAAGTAATTAATATTGTATTGAATCTTGATTTTTTTTAAAGAAAATATGACACTTTAAAAAAAAATACACAAAGTGTTACATTTCACAAATTTTTTTCTTACCCTTAAGTAAAAGTAATTTAAAAAATTAAAATTAAAGTTGTTCTTTGGAGTATTTAAAGTAGAATCTTGCATTTTTAATTATGTGAACCTTTGATTATGTTCTATAGCATTTACATTGTGTTGATGATGTTCTTACTTGTCTTTATGCTCAGGAAGGAGGAGGCATTTCTGAAACTTGGTTGTCTCAAAACCACAAGAGATATTTATTTTCTGTGTAATGTTTTGCTTTTCCGCTTTTGCTTTCTCCAACCTCCGATACCTACACTTTCATAAGATTTGAAATACCAGTTTTTCCTGTTGGAGTTTTATTTCGAACATTTTCTTCAAGATAATTTTCCATAAAGTTATCTTCTTTAATACCTTTAATTGTTTTATACTTCACTAAAAAAAAATTAACATATGATATATTTTGCATAATCATTAAACTGATATTAAAATAGTCATAAGAAATTTTACCAATTGTTACTTGGCAAGAACTTCATCGTTTTTCTTTCGTTTTGCCTATTGTATGAGGGTCAAGTTTATTTATAGATAAACTAGTTTCGGATGCTAATTTATAATAATTTTTTTAGGGATAATTTATAATAAAGTTTAACATCAATAAAATTAGTTTGTTCACAACAAAATTTGATCAGACATAAATCAGTTTTAATATGATTCACCATTTGTATATTTTTATTATATTATTAAAACAGTAGTTATGACAGTAAAAAACACTAATGATTGGTGCAGCTAATATCTATTTCTAAAAATTATTTAACTTTATCATTTTAGTACAATAGAATGAGTATTATTAATAATAATTTTTAAAAATTATTTAATATTTCATAGTTTAAAATGCATTTATTTATTTTAACTATGTTTATATGAAATAAATTTTTCTATAAGTTAAAAAAACTAACCCATGTATAAATTAATTTGTAAAATTTATTTTACATAAATTTTCAAATTTTTTATTTCTAACTTTCGAAACTAATTTTAATTTATAAAAATGATAATTTCAAAAAAAGATCATTCTAGAAAAAAAATTATAGAAAAGTTTGACAAAAGATACTCTTAGCACTTAAGAATACAAGTTAAGATTTTTCTTAAAATAAAATTTTAAATTGGATTAGAAAGGTAACAAGATAAAAAGAGTTTATTAGAAGCTACCTTGAATAGGATGTGAGGTGATGTTGGATGGTTCATAAAATTGGTATTCATTCATAACAAATAAACAGGTGACCTTCCCAACTGTAATATTACACCTCATTGCTTTCTCTCTTCACTCTTTATTATGCATTAAATTTTCAACTGTACAAAGATGTACAGTGCTGTGGGTTTCAAGAAATCTCCAAATTCTTTTCTAAAGTATTGTCATATGAAAGAGTAGTGGACAATAAAGTGTTAGGTCATCCACCATAGCTTCTACAATTCCAGAATCTCTTAGGATATTGGTGCCAGATGATTATGACATATTATTTCGTTGATCTTTATAAAAAGAAATATTACTATTTTTAAATATAAATAAATTTCAATTACATTTTATTTTATTCAATAATAATTTTTTAAGAAATATTCTATCTTTTATTAAGTTTTGATATTTTGTTATATTCGTTGATTTGAACATTTATTATTTAACCAACATTATATAATATAGTGTTATATTTAGTAGAGAGGACTTAGTCCTCTATTTTAAAGTAGATAGTTTAAACATTAAGATTCAATATGACAATTTTATAATGATTCAATGAAAAAAAAAAAGTAGTTCAAAATATACCCTATACCTAACATTTATGAATAACATACCTACTTATGAAAATCTTAAAAATAAAATATTTACAAAAATTAAAAGATGAAAAAAAAATTATCTTCACCAGGCATTAGTAAAACTTAGGAAGTTTAAAAAAATATTTAACTCACCCTAACTAAAGAAATATAAATGTGTCTTTTAATTAGAAAATTAGTTATATGATCTCATTCTTTAACTAAAAAATATAAAAGTCAATCAAGTAAATTTGTATTGTTTATTTTTTTAATTGGTTAACGTAGTTGTTATCTATCTTACTTAACATTACATGTTAAGAAATGTAAGATTATACAATTAACATAAAACAATATTGTAATTAAGGTAAAATAACAATTGATTTTTATTATTTTTATTAAAAATATATTGATAATCTATATTGATAATGGTGGTCATAATGACAATCTCTTCCTCATTATAAATAATGATATGGAAGTCACATAGAGAAATATGATGATTTTATCTAACATGTTTTCAATTCAAATAATAAAAGTCATTTTATATCAATCCTAATATATCAACCACAAAATCTCATATTTATTAATACATTGGGACTAATAAGGATGAAGATGATTTGAGAAGATAACATTGATATCACCTAATAGAAAAATTAAAAGGTAAAAATCCAATTGAAAAGTATAAATAAAAAATTTAATAGGAATTTAATTAAAAATACTTTTAATTTGATGAGTGATTTGAAACTTAGTTAATCCTATAATTTATTACATGTGAATGAATAAATGGTGAAAGAATCTGCAATAAATTAAGTAGTTTAATGTTTTCTGCAATAAAATCATAATTAAGAAGAAAAATATTCTTAAAAGTAATTAGTAAAATATTCAATAAAAATAATAAATACTTCAAAAGTAAATAGTCGACCTTTTTAATAAAAAAAATTATCAATAAAATTAATAAATACTTTTCTTCTTAATTAAATGAAAACTACATATTTATCTCATCCCAAGTGTTTAAAAATGCATATATTCAATCTAAGGTAAACACATCACAGTGATCAGACAAAAAAATTGAATTGAGGTTGGACAGGTGTGATAATCTGACTAAGCCTAAACTTTGAAATAAGAATTATATTGAGAAGAGATGATGGAGCTTTAGGTGAAGTCATTACAAAGGATTAATTAATCCATTCCATCAAACATAAATATATGCATAGAAAATGGTTATCACCTTCCTAAAATGATAAAATTAGAATCTGAATTGCCTGCAAGTGGCAATACATGCATTCACCCTCTTACCAAATCTCAACAGTCACCAATGGCAATCGAGTAACTCCTATTAAATCTAATTCAAAACACAGATTTGTAATTGATCAGACAGTAGCAAAGTGTTGTTACACCAAGACTGTCATTTCCGACCGTATTGAATCCACTTACTAAAATTTGACGTAGCTGTAATAGCTAGAAAGAAAAGTACACCTGCCTCAAACTAATTTGATTGAAAACTTTACTGCAAAAAGACCCTCATTTGAATACTTTTTTATTACAATTTCAGCCATATATAAACGACATGCAGAGAGACATTTAAGACACACGTTTTTGCTTACCAACTACCTTAATAGCGAGTGCTACAGAACATACCATAATACAAAATTAAATTCCGTATGGGGGCACATTATGAACTATGAAGGTGGCATTTTTTGAAGTTTATGAGAGATACAAGGGCAAAGAGATAGCCCTAGAGCTATATCAACCCTACCTGTCTCTCATTCCTTCATCCTTCACAATCACACAGCAAAAGTTGACTGATCATAACATCAGAAAACAAGAGAAAATGAATCTAGTTTCTGCAGAGATCAGGGCCAAATCTGAGGTGTACCGTGGAGATGAACTCTGCCAAGAAAAGACCAAGTTGCTGCTGAAGGAGGTAGGGCTACCCAATGGGCTTTTGCCCTTGAAGGACATTGAGGAATGTGGATATGAGAAGGAAAGTGGGTTTGTGTGGCTGAAGCAGAAGAAGAGCATAAACCACAAGTTTGAGAAGATTGGGAAGCTAGTGTCCTATGCAACTGAGATCACTGCCTATGTTGAGGTTGGTAGGATAAAGAAGCTCACTGGCGTGAAGGCCAAGGAACTCTTGGTTTGGGTCACTCTGAATGAGATCTTTGTTGATGATCCACCCAGTGGCAAGATCACATTCAAGACCCCTACAGCGTTGTTCAGGACATTCCCGGTCTCAGCTTTTGTGATCGAGGAGCCAGTTAAGGAAGTGAAGAATGAAGAAGAAGAGAAGGAAGTGAAGAAGGAAGAGCTGAAGGAAGTGAAACAAGTTGGTAATGCTGTTGAAGTTCAAGAGGTTTGATTCTTCCTCTGGTGGCTGCTATGGCTATGAATGAGTACTCACTGTTAAGTGATAATAAGTTTATTATATATTCTATAGGTTTTATGTTTAAGTTGTAATGCTTTCAGTTTCTTTCTTGCTCTACAGCTATGCTCTAGCTAGCTACTTATCAGCTATATTCACACCTTGAAAGAAAAAACAATGCTTAAGTTATAAATTTATATTGGTATTAAAATTTGTTCTCTTAAATTTCTAATATGATTTCACATTCTCTTAATTACTTGAAATTGATCGTCAGTTTCCTATTGGGCTTCAGCACCTTGTAATGCAGTAAACAGCTCTCATCTTCATGCTTTGAAATGAGAAAATATTAACTGTGCAATGGACTTACTTTAAGTCTGATATTTCTTTTTGATGTACTTAGCAGTGGGTTTATCCAATATGATGTGAACCAAATTTATAGGCTATTTTTAAGGATTTTCTTTAATTTGGAATTTTTTTTTACGAGTGATTTGCACGTTTCTGGTAAAAATTTAGAGTGATGAGCAAATGAATCTTTGATATCACTATTTTAGATATTATTAGAATTTGATTTTGATGCATCATTATCTTTAAACTGTCAGTTAATTAAAAATTATTGTTGGTTAGAGTGTCAATCTAATTGGATGATAAAGTGATCCTATACCTATTTTCGTTAAAAAAATTAACTAAAAAAATTATCTTAAATAACTCCCTAACTATTTTTTAAAAAAAAAAACTCAATATTTAATTTTATGGGAATTTATTATGAGATAAAAAAAACCTCTGATTAATTATATAAGTTTGAGTATAAAAAACATTTATGGTATCATTCTATTCAAACTCTGTTGAGGGAGAAGTATCACGTGATAAAGAAATATATTGAAAACATAAAAGTTTAATATGTATTCCATTCACCATTTAGTTTAAATAAACCTGACACCCCTTATCCTCAAAAATGAAAACTGAAAAAAAAAAAAAAAAAGCACAAAGAAAAC
>Ga0209489_109383_pt1 | contig 12227 bp, 9 predicted proteins | sample SiratrowhiteBW_FD_187527 | JGI IMG/M metagenome (GOLD analysis project Ga0209489, IMG submission 187527) | Root nodule microbial communities of legume samples collected from California, USA - Siratro white BW (SPAdes) (version 2) | ecosystem: Host-associated > Plants > Roots > Nodule | place: USA... | reverse complement strand
ATATATATATATATATATATATATATATATTAATAAAATAAAACAATCTACATATATTGTAAATATATATATATATATATATATATATTAATATATTTTATAACATTAATTATTTCTTTAAACATGATCATATTTTTTTTAATTTTCTTTTTCAAAATTGTAGTGTTTGATTTTTATTTTTTAGTGAGTATATTAGTCAATAAATTTGTATTGGTTAATCTTATGTTCAAATTATGATTTAGTCACTTGTTAAGCACAAGGTAAGAATATATTAATCAAGTGATTTAATTCAGTCATAAATATGCATATGAGATGACTTCTTGAACTGAAAAAGAAATGAATAATACAACTATTTAAGTATATTCATACATCCAAATATGTATAGGATATTGTCTGTTAGACAAAATAATCATATTATGATCTTTAGTCAAAATAAATAAGAAAATATTTAGACAAATAATTCAGAGAAGATGACAAAGTGCGTCTTCTTACAAAACACATCAGATGAAAGAATTTTAGTTTGATTATTTTACAAATCAATTTGTGTTTTTAACATCATTATTCAAACGATAATTTTGAAAAGTTATTAAGAATTAATTAAATCACAAATCAACCATAGCTTATTGTGACTTCTTTATTTTTTTTTTCACAAAAAAGTTGAACATCTTATCTAAACAGGAGTTGTTAAGGGCCAAAAGGAGCAATATTTTTCATTTTGTGAACACTATGTGTTTGGGACATTTTGTGAACACTGTGTGTTTGGGACATTTTGTGAACACTGTGTGTTTGGGAAACAACATAGACAAAGCTTTCCTACAAAGTTACATAAGAATGAAAGCCATAATAAACTATATACATGCAGGTTGTTAGGGGGCATCAAAAGTTCCATCCTTAAGAGGTGTTAGGTACTTTCTTTCAATCATTAGTGACTACTCAAGTATTCATGATGAATTATAAATCATAGGACTTCAAAAAGCTGCATTAAACACTCCTAATGCTTAATTATTAAGATTCAAATGGTTTAATGCATGTCTACAAACAATATACTCCTTGGAAAGTTTTGCTGCTTACAAATATAATTAAGAAACTTAATTAATTTTTAAAATTTATACATTAGGAGCATTCTAACCTGTGTTCTATTTTTTGCAGTGTTACTACTAGATTCATCTTAACATTCTATTTTTGGAACAAATGACTCTAGAAGGAGTGTTGAATAAAGCCTGTAAACTTTTCCTCGTAGAATATTAGACTAGATCTTCTATTATCAAATAAATCAAAAAATACAACCAGATTTATATTGGTTCACCCCAAAACATGGGATACGTCCAATTCTCCCTTAAACATACAACTTAAGAGGTTCCACTAATTAAAACAATTATTACTATGAGTACACCAACCTCTTCAAGTTATAACAAGTACACAAACCATTCCTGATGACAACGAGTACACTAATCACTCCTAATTTAACATGTCTTAATCTCTCCATGAGATTAAGACCTATCAAAAATATAAAATAACATTCTCAAAGAGAGCACAATCAAAATTCGATGGGAAAACATCGCAAGTGAAGGATTACAAGGCTTTTGCTCACACCCACAAAGAACACTTAAGAAAATAAAGATTGATAAGCTTGTATAACACTTGTGTGTTCTTCATCATCAACTTGATCACTTTATATGCACTTAATATATGACCATTAAGACTTGTATACGTTGATTGACTTCAAAATGGTGTTGATGTTAATGATTTCTTAGCCTTGCCTTCTTCTGGTTCCTTCTACACTTGGTGTAATGGTAGGATTGGAAGTGATAGAATTTGAAAGGAAGTTGGATCTTGCCTTTTGCAACATTACCTGTATTAAACAAATGGTCAACTTGCAAATACAAAATTCTCCCAAAAAAATTGCTCTAACCATCATCCCCTGCTAGTTTCTTTATCTTCTGGTTTCTCTAACAAGAGGCCTTCAACTTTTAGATTTTTTAAAATGTGGTTAAACACTCTGATTGTAAAAAGGTTATAAAGCAATCTTGGTCTGAAACTATTTTAGGTTGTCCTATGCTACTTTAGTAGAAAAAATTGCAAAAGGATGAAGCATGTTCTTAAATCCTTAATAAATTTGGTTTTGGTAATGTTTATGATGTTGTTGTTGATAGGCAACAAGTTTTCTCTTCTATTCAATCTCAATTGGAAAATGTTTCGTTGGCTGATATTGAGTCCTTTATCTCCAAAAAGAAGCAAATCATGGATGACTTGAATTATGCCTTGGAATTCCAAGCTTTGTTTTGGAAGGAAAAGGCTAAAATGAGTTGATTTAATGATGGTGATAGAAACTCAGTTTTTTCCATGCTATGGTTGAGAAAAGGAATATTTCTTCTAATATACATAGGCTTGTGGAAGCTGATTCAGTTTGAGAAGAACCTAAGTTAATTGGAGAACATATTCTTTCTTTCTATAAAGATCTTTTGTGTTGAATCTATTCATGATCCTGCTTCTTTTAATATAAGGGCTAATTTCATTATTAGTCAAATTCCTAATCTGGTTAGTGAAGAAGAAAATGTTATGAAGAAAAACACAACAAAGGGACCCACCAATGAAATGGAGAAGTTAGTTACACACCAGGCACACGTGGAGGAAAACCCACAAGTTATGGATAAAAGGAGGTGTTGGAGGAGCCCCCGCATACGTAGCACACATAAGATGTGGGAGTGTTATTCCCGAGGAGGCAGGTGACATGTGCGACCTTCTCTCTCTCTGGCCTTTCTATTCTTCTCCATGCTAAAGATTATTTTCCTTTTCTCTAATCAGCCCACCTTTCTCAATGCAGGTGTGAACCCAGGAGCCTATTCACGACCCTTCTAACCCTTATGTTTTCAATTTTGCTTTACTGTTTCATTGCGAAAAAAATATTGTTGTTGTAAACTGAATTTGAGGCCAATTACTAAATCTCTCTTCATTTCCAACAATATACTTCTATCAAATATTTCATTACTTACAATTAGTGCTTTCATTGCCATCATGGAGTCTCGCAGGACTACCATCATCACTGAGCTTAACCGACAAGGAGTTAAACTTCAGCGGTTGATGGAACTCTTAGAGCTCCATGTCCGGGAACTTCGCGCCCCTTGAACCAAATTTCTTCAGATGTGAACGCTTGGTTGGATCGTATGCAACAAACAATAAAAACTCTTGTTAATAATTCGTTTATTTTCCATGATCACTCGTTCTCTACCCCTCTCTACCACAAGTCACCATTCCAGGTTCGTAATGTTAAACTCAACTTTCTTAAATTAATGATTTTTAGGTGCTCAAGTGGATCTTTAAGGCAAAGCGATTTTTTTACTATTACGAGACGCTAAATGAAGATCACATCACCATTGTTGCAGTGCATATGGAGAAGGACATCGTACCATGGTTTCAAATGGTCCAACGTACAAAGCCTTTCAGTTCTTGGACCCAGTTCACACAAGCTCTTGAGACAGAATTTGGCCCCTCACCTTCTGAGTGCCCAAAGAAGGCCCTCTTCAAATTCCAACAGTCCACAACGGTATCCGAGTATTACCTTTGCTTCATGGCTCTCGCCAACCGCTCCCCAATCTGCCTAGTGACACATTATTGACATGTTTTCTCGACAATTAAGCTCCATAACTCCAATAGGTTATTGCTCACAACCTTGGCTCATTTCTTCGTGTCATATCATAGTAAAGTTTTCGAAGAATGTCATCTTCCACATTATAAAACCGTATCGAGTGGAGGCCCCAACCCTAAACAATTTTCATTCACCCAAGCTCCACGAACCACAAATTTCAACAGCGACCTAATTCCTGCAAAACCAATCTCACAGGTACCTAAGTCCCAAATTGCAGGGCTCTTACCCACACCGACATCCCATCTTCCGTTGATACGTCGTTTGAGCTCAACAGATATGAAACTTTGAAGGGAGCGTGGACAATATTTTACCCGTGATAAACGTTTCTCAGCTAACCACCGTTGCCCCAACAGAGAAGTCGTGATCCTCTTAGTTGACGAGGACAACAAAATTGCTTCTCTAGATTCCAACCCTACTCTAAACGACCCACTGGACTTCGAACACACTCACTCTGTTATGCACTTGTCACTTCATGCTCTCCAAGGGGGTAGTGATGTTGATGCACACTGCCGAACGCGTCCTAAATTAAACTAGGAGGCTAGATCTTGCAATATAGCTAACATAGGTCATTATTCCAAGGACGACTCAAATATTCTCCTAAGCTAAAATATAAAACAACGGCACAGAGAGAAACAAAATTTTAAAATTCAGCACGAATCTTAAACAAAAAAAAAACATAAACATGATTCAAATAAAATAAAGAAATTCAAGTAATGAAAATCAATCTAACCTCCCTTCGATTCTCCCAAATCCCTAATTGACCCCTAAACATAATCCGAATTACATCCGTAGGTTAAGCAGATCGGAATCTCTACATCTATTTAACATCCTGAATACTCCACAATCGTGAAACATTTTATCAAACACCTAATGTGCCAAATCAATGCAATCCTATAATGAACAACATCATTGATCCGATTTAATTCTAATTCGGGAATTCCACAACACATTGTATTCATTCAATCACAAAGTCAATCCAACTATTAAATCTAACAATCATATTAAAACAACTAATCAACAAGTAATTATGGAGAGAAATACAAAACGCGAACCTAATGGTTAATGGAAATGGGAGAACCTTCGAGGACCAAATTGAACAAAGAGATTAGCTACTCATCATCATGGTTGGCATTTCAAAAGCAAAAATAACACAAAAATGAGAGAAAGTTGCACTTTGTGAAGAAGAAGAAGAAGCAAGTAACAAAAAACTGTATTCAAAAAATTGTTATTTAAGTTGGCTACCCCTTTTTTCTAAGTTAACCCAGACCTACCTTTATGTTTCCCTAATTTAATAAAAAAAACACACAGTTTTGATCCCAGCTCAAATGGGAGTGAAATGATTAAGTTGTCCTCAATTAATTATTTTTGCTCAAAGTGTTGTCCATATTTCGTATGCCAACTTCAATGCTAATTTTTTCCACTTTTCAGTCCTAATTTGGTCTTGGAGCCTCTCATAATGTTTGTAGATCTTTGAGTTATCTGCAAAAGGACATAAAGACCAAGTTAATCCGAGGTTTGTAGCAAAATTTATGTATAAAATACGAAACATGCTTAAGTTTGGAAAATTTTCAAAAATTTCATCAAATTTCATCAAACTTTCAATTAAAGACCAATTAGCCCAAATTCAGAAAAAATGGTCGAAAAATTATGATTATTCTTATCAATTTGAAATAGTAAAGTGGTTAAAATAAATAAATATCAGATGCTAGGACCATCAAGATGCAGGCCATGATAGATGGTACACCTATGACAATCCTTATTAATGGGTCATGGTATGTGATGATTCACGTTTACAGGTCGAAGGTATGATAAAGGAGTTCAATGTGTTGGTCCAAGGGTTACATCTTCATTTACCAGTGTACCTTTTTCCTATCACGAGGACAAATTTAGTTTTGGGGCCACAAGGTTGGGATTTATTGGGCGTCATTTCCACGACTACAATGTTTGAACCATCCAATTCAATCACGAGGTAAGGAGTACACCATACAAGGGGAATTTCTTCCAAACCAGCACCTGCTCAACTCCACAACATTCAACGTAGAGGTTTTACATCAGAGATCGTCTTCTGACATGGCAGTTCAATGTAGAGGTATTGCTTTGTGTTCTTTGTGCAAGAAACAAGAGGAAACTTTTTCTCACCTTTTCTTTGAATGTCCTTGGCTAATTTTTATAGTCTTGACTTCAACAAAATTTTCCTGCCTTGTATTTTACTTTCATTTCTTTTTAAAGTCTCCTGGGACCATATTGTTGATACTTATTAGGCTTGCTGCAATTACTTATTCTGTTTGGATGATTTGGGGGATGAGGATTCATGCTAGATTTCAACAAAGTATTAGCATAAATTTTTCCATTCATACGAGTCGTCAGATAATGCTTTCAATAAATTTATACATAATGATATGACTAACTTTTTTGTTTTGAAGTTTTTTGAAATCAATGAGAAAGTTACTACTCCATCTTACTTCTTTGGATTTTTTTGGAGGTTGCTTGTGTTAAGGTTAATATTGATGATGATGGTTGAGAATGTCCCAATTTTACTATGGGTACTGATATGTTTAGAGGTAGTTAGAAGGAGTATATTGGTGGCTTCTATGCTTTGTTGGGGTTCAAAAATTTTTATACGTTGAGATTATGGGGGTTATTCTAGTTATTGGGCATTCCTAAGCTACTGGTTATAGGTGTGTTTGTTTGGAATGACTCTGCTTTGTTGTACCAGACTTTTTTCTCTCTTAAGGTGGTTTCCTTGGTCGCTAAGAAGTAGATGGAGAAAATGTATGAAGACTTAAAAGAATTTAAAGTTATAAGATATCATATATTTTCTATGAGGGAAATCATTGTGATAATAAACTAACAAATTTAGTAATTGAAAATAAGTTTTAATATAAATGGTATAGTACGTTGCCACCCTCATTAAATCTTGGTTTTTTCCTTAGGTTTTGAGCTTCTTATGTTTCGTATTAAAATTAATTTTTTGTAATAAGTAGTTCTTGTATTTTATTTACATGGGTTTGGTTTGTTTTTCCCATGTATTTGTATTTTTTTTTCTTTTATGATATAGTTCATGTGATAATATATGATTATAATATATGATTGTTGAATTCAGAATTATCAAATTAGGTGAGATGTAATAATGCCTAACATAAGTTTTTTCTTAAATCAATTAACCGTCTAAGTCCAAAATGATAACATGAGGACAATGGAATTTTTACGCTTTTGATTCTATTATCATACACTTTCTGTAAGGTTTATAGAAGAAATATTCTACAACACTTTTCTAAATTGTCCAGTTCATAATATGTTTATGTATTACAAATTTTAAAACCTTGGTATGGATTGTCTTAAGAATATATATATATATATATATATATATATTACAAGCTTATTTTATAAAATTTTTAAAATAAATATTGTTAGAACGTATTCTTTGATTGGATGAAATAAACCATAAAATGTAAAATCATCATTTTAAAATTATGGGATGGTGGAAGTCAAAGCCTAATTTTCGAACCCATAATTTCGTGACCGAACCCAATCCTGGAACCTACCAGGAAGAGTTTGATTTGGGCCCAGTCCAACACCATACAATCCGTAGTTTCTTCCCAAAACTCTTAAATTTTCCAATTCTACCCTTCACCCCTTCCAACCGACCAAATCTCAACCCTAAACAAGCAAAACAAAACCCTAAACCCGAACACACACACTCTCTCTCTGAGTCCATTGATGGCGTCACAAATGGCGATCCTCTTCCGCACGCGCTCCCTCCTCTTCCCGAAACCCTCTTCCCTCATCAAAACCATATCCACATTCCCCTTCCTCTTGCAGGAGCCTCAGGTCGCGGATCCCACCCCTCTCCCTCCCAACCCCGCCTCCGGCAGCCCCCTCTACCACCAAAAATGGCGCACCCCTGGCTCCTCCTCCCATCCCTCCGCCCACGCGCTCGCTCCCATCGGATTCTACAACCGCGCCTCCTCCGACTCCCTCGACCCTCAGGCGCTACTCGACCTCTTCGGCGATTACATGGCCTCGCACAAGTGGACAGAAGTCAAAAACCACTTCGAGACCTGGGTCTCCGCCCTCGACAAGACCGGCAAGCCTAACCATCCCGACGTCAACCTCTTCAACCACTACCTCCGCGCCAACCTCATGCTCGGGGCCTCCCCCTCCGACCTCCTCGACCTCGTCGCTCAGATGGACGAGTTCAATGTCAAGCCCAATACGGCGTCGTTTAACCTCGTCCTCAAAACAATGTTCCAGGCCAACGAAACCCTCGCCGCCGAAAAATTGCTCCAACGGTTAGTCTTCTAATCGCACTCGTTCACTGAAATGAATTCCATGCAGAGTACCACTATATTAAGGTTATTATTCTTGTTGTTTGGAAATTAGCTTCTCCTACTAATTTGTCCAAGTTTACACTTTTTCTAAATTTTTATTTTTAAATTGTGCAGAAGTTTAAGAAAAAAAGTTTATTTTTTATTTTTTTTCTCTTCTCGTTAAGCACAGTTAACAAAATGAAAATTCTAAGAAGGAAAAAATAAAAACTTGTCCTACGTGAATTGCACACATAAGTTTAAAGAATATAATGTTTAAAGATGTTAATAGACGAGAGAGCTTCTAAAATCTTGTTTATGCATAAGCTAATTTTGAGTTACGGATAAGTTCATTTTCTTAGTAGTGCTTATTGGACTCTAAACGGTTTTGCAGCCATGTTAGTGGTCAAATGACCGTGATCAAAATGAGCTAATGAGAGGGCGTTGAGCATTGACGTGTGGTTAGTCCAGTGAACAGTATTGTGAAGTTCTTAATTTGAACAAAATTAGATTAGAACACTTGTAGGATTAGAACAATAAGAAAATAAGAATGAAAAGTAAAATAAGTTTCTTAAATGATGTAGCTTCTCCAAAGTACTGAAATTAACATGTGGATATGGAAGAAGTTTATGGGTTTTGGGTTTGGTTATGGGAAATTAATGTTCTGGAATTGCTTGTAATGCTGCTTACCAGGCAAGAGGTAATATTAGTGATAGAAGAATCGCCAATGGTTTAAAATATTACTTGTTTAGTTAATTGTTATTGGATTGAAAAAAATTGGTTAGAAATTTTTAAGTTGTTATTGTTAATCTTGGTGTAGCGGAGAGCCCACACTTTTTAATAGCCAAACTGTTAAATGATAATAATTTAAAAGTTGGAGTTGTGTCTAATTTCCAGCTGATGTGAGATTCTAGCTTCATTGTCAACTCATCAGGTTTGAAAGATCAGTCCGTACACACAAGTGGGTAGACAGAGTGGGTTCTATGTCATTTGATTTGATTTGATTTGAGGTGAGCTACTCCTAATATCTAGGCTGTTACGAAGTCAGGCTCTGTACTTCAAACCAAGTTTTGTTTCTAACACTACTGAATGGACCTCTCTTATATTATTGAACAAAAAACAGAGAGTTGAAATGCCAATAAGCACACCGATGAGACTAACCTCTTCAAGATAACTCTAATTGGTTTATAAGCTAAATACGTCTGGTATCTGTACAAGTAATTGAGGACATTTTTTTGCTTATGTATCAAGCTTTGCTTTGTTATTATGATATCATCAGGATGCTGCAGACAGGAAATGACTCTCTCCCTGATGACGAATCATACGACTTAGTCATTGGAATGCTCTTTTCCTCAGACCAGATTGATAGTGCATTCAAATATATAGATCTAAGTTTGAAATCTGGTAAGGTCTTGTCAATGAAGGTATTTATGAGCTGTGTAAGGATATGTCTCAGTAAGGGAAGGCTTGATACATTGGTGACAATAATTGAAAGGTGCAGGGTGAGTGATTAATCTTGTTGACACTTAATAAACTTTGGCTAAATTGTAATTTTTTCCCTATATTTTTCCGCGACTTTAGTCCCCATATTTTAGAAATTCTGTAGTTTTGGTTCAATCCTCAAATTTCCATACATTTATTTCTTTTTTCATTTTAATTAATTAAATTATTTCTTGATGATACTTGAAATGAATATAATAGGTTTAGCGTTCAATTAAATTGGAAGTAAAATATAAGCAAAATTGAAATGAAACATATCTAAAATTGGGGTCTTAATTTCAGAGGAAATATTAAAAGGAGACCAAAATTGCAATTTAGCCTTAAATTGGTCTGTAACAGATTTACTACTAGATGTTTCTTCTGTTAATGTTCTCAAATCTCTGTTGTTTCCAGGCATCAGATAAAAACAAAGCTCTCTGCCCCAACTGGGACTTGTGCAATTTTATTGTTGAAACTGCAATTGGAGAGGATAATGGCAAACTAGCTTTTTATGGCCTGGAGTATATGGCCAGATGGATTGTAAAGGGTGAACGTCAAAGACCCTCTATGTTTCTGTCTGTAGATGAAGGTTTACTTCTATCTGCAATTTTGACTGCTGGTAGAACCTATAATTCTGAGTTGCTAGGGGCATCATGGGCTGTTTTGGACCGCTCACTGCGTAAAAAGAAAGCCCCTAATCCCGAGTCATATCTTGGAAAGATATATGCCCTTGCATCATTGGGAAGTCTTCAAAAGGCTTTTAGTACTCTGAATGAGTATGAGTTGGCTTATGGAGACGCAGGTCAAGAAGCTGAAGAATTGTTCTGCCCATTTACTTCGTTACATCCATTGGTTGTGGCATGCTCCAAGAAGGGTTTTGAGACTCTAGATAATGTATATCTTTCTCTGTCTAACAAAATATTTAATTGTACCTAACCTTTCAGATTTGTTACCAATCCAATCCTTTTGTGATGCATATAGCTTTTATTGAATTCACTAGTTTTAATATCTACAAGTTTTCATTTTGGAAATAGATTATACAGTTTTTCATTTTTGACAATATATTTAAAAAAGCTTCTATGTTGCTGTGACATGTTTGCAACATATATTAAATTTCTGCCATGATCTAAGTAGTTTTTCGTAATGTTACATGCAGCTTCAGCTTCATCTAATCATGCTCTGTTGTATTTAGGTTTATTTTCAACTGGAGAATTTAAGCCATGCAGAGCGTCCTTATAAATCTATTGCTGCACTAAACTGCGTCATTTTAGGATGTGCAAACATATGGGACCTTGATCGAGCCTACCAAACTTTTGATTCAATTGGATCTACTTTTGGGTTGAGCCCTGATATTCATTCTTACAATGGGCTGATGTATGCCTTTGGGAAGCACAAGAAGGTGATGATTCCTTCTCTCAACCCACTGTATGTATCTTTTTGCTCATTCTCTCCACTCCTTTCACTGACCCTACCTTTAGAAAGCCTACACTAGACAATCAAATTTTCTGAGCTTTGAATGCATGATATTTAACATTTGCTACCTCCATCCCTTTTTATTGATGTCTTTTTGAGAAATTTGTTCGCCCCTTTCTGTAGAACCCCTTTTAAATTGTCTTTTTCAATGATTTTTTTTTGTCAAAATACGTGTAATCACTTTTAACTTTTATTCAATAAACAAAAAATGTTATAAATTAATAAGATAAATTTTCTCTCTGGTATGAGGATTGAGAAAGATGACTAGCCACAGGATTGTCTAGTAATGTCGCTGTTAGCAAATAGGTAGAAAGATTGAGATGACGAGTCACAATATTTGGAAGTGTAACTGTTAGCAAATTTAATGCCACTGACTATATAACCGACTTTTTAAAGTCCTGTGATTTAGTTAAAATGGTCGTATATATATGGTAGTATATCGGCCACTCGGTCTGGCTTTTCTTTGTTTCAATTGTTTTGGGATTGCATAGGATAATAGAAATGGATGCGTATCTTAGGTTGGCAGCTGATGAAGAATTGGACGCATTTTCTTTATATTTTTTGCTACTTAATTATTATGTACTACAGGTTTTCAAAAAATTATGTACTGCAGCAAGATGTGGTGTGTCAAAAAAAGAAAACCCACTTATCTCTAATTATCTTGTGGCAGACACATGAAGCTTCAAAAGTGTTTGAGCACCTGGTGAGTCTGGGTCTCAAGCCTAATGCAAAATCATATGCTGTGCTAATTGAAGCCCACCTGATTAACCGTGATGTCAAATCTGCTCTTGCAGTGATTGATGATATGGTATTCACACTTTTTTTTTTCCTTAGAAAATGGTATATATTTGCCAGCAAAGGTCATTGATGTATATCAAATTCCTTGGCAGGTAACTGCTGGATTTGAACCGTCAAAAGGGATTCTGAAAATGGTCAGGCGGCGATGCGTGAGAGAAATGGACTACGAAAGTGATGATCGAGTACAATCACTGGCGAATTCCTTCAATTACAGATTGGGCTCAGAAAGCCGGCGGGACATTCTGTTTAATCTTGACTACAGTGTGGTTGGTGCTTGAATGGTAAGTTTTGACAATTTAAGATTAGTCGAAACTTACAAGATGATTTTTTGGAAAATGTAAGGATTATTTGATATTGGAAATTTCTTTGTTTTCATATCACATTTTCACTGTTTCCTGTATAAAATGTAATTTTTTTTATTGTTTCCACTATTGTGCAAACTTTTGAAAATAGGAAACCAAGTGAAAATAAAAACTAAGAAAAAAAAAAAAAAACTCAATTCAAATGGTCCCATATTTTACTTA